>ENA-ORUF01001624-ORUF01001624.1-human-gut-metagenome-genome-assembly--contig:-NODE-1624-length-23117-cov-2.982352_pt1 | contig 23117 bp, 21 predicted proteins | sample MGYA00242077_ERZ509203 | MGnify/ENA primary metagenome ERZ509203 (study PRJEB26280, sample SAMEA2338834) | human gut metagenome | biome: human gut; feature: human-associated habitat; material: faeces... | reverse complement strand
CTTGAGCTCGCGGAACAGGTTCTCGTAAAAGTCGATGCCGAGTTTGGGATGCAGTCCGCCCTGCAGCAGCAACTGGTCGCCCCCCAGAGCGAGCGTCTCGTCGATTTTCCGCACGTACTGGTCGATCGTCGTCACATAGGCCCTTTCCCGGTCGTGCGGCTTGCAGTGGAAATTGCAGAACTTGCAGCCCGAGATGCAGACGTTCGTAATATTGACGTTGCGATCGATCTGCCATGTGACCGTGCGGCCCGGCACGTGCTTTTGCCTCAGCTCCCATGCCAGCGACATCAGTTCGTCCAGCGGCCCCGATTCATAAAGGACGAGGGCTTCGTCGGCGGTCAGGAAATCGAGAGCGAGGGCTTTGCGGTAGATTTTTTCCATATCCATCGGTATGCAGCGGGTCGGGATACAATAAAACCGTTCCTCGCCCGAGGAACGGTTTTATTGCGGTCGGTTCGGACTTATTCCAAGTGAATCGATTCGGTCGGGCAGACGTCGGCGCAGGTTCCGCACTCGGTGCAGACGCTGGGATCGATCTTGTAAACGTCTCCTGCGGAGATCGCTTCAACCGGACATTCGTCGATACAAGTACCGCATGCGGTGCAGGTATCTTCGCTGATTTTGTAAGCCATTTTCTTCTGTTTTAAGTTTTGTAAAGAAATTACGATGCAAATATATAATTATTATTCTTTCCGGTCAAAAAAAGGCGGGCCGTTTTGAGCGGAAGGAGTGCGTGCGGGACGAGCCGCGCGGCCTCTGTTTCGTGAGATGAAATACTCGCCGGGAAATTCCGGCCGGAGGATACCGTCTCGTCTTCCGTACGGCAGGAATCGGCAGGCGTCGCGGACGATTCCGACAGCGTTCCTCTGCGGTTCCGGAATCGCAGAGGGTCAGTGTCCGGGCATCCCGCCGTCCCGAACCGAAAGCGCTTCGCCGGTCAGCGTGGCCGACGTGCAGCCGGTGATACGCACCGTCACGTATTCTCCGGCCCGGTGGGCGCCCCGGTCGAACACGACGACCTTGTTCTGCGACGTGCGTCCGAACAGCTGGTCGTCGCGCCGCTTGGAGACTCCTTCGACGAGCACCTCGAACGTGCGGCCCACGTCGCGGCGGTTGCTTTCGAGCGACAGCTCGTTCTGCAACTCGATGATTTGCGTCAGCCGCGCCGTCTTCACGTTTTCGGGCACGTCGTCGGTCATATGCCTCGCGGCTTTCGTGTTCGGCCGCTCCGAGTATTTGAACATGAAGGCGAACTCGTAGCCCACCTCGCGCATCAGCGACAGCGTGTCGCGGTGCTCCTGCTCGGTCTCGGTGCAGAATCCCGCGATCAGGTCGGTCGAGATCGCGCAGTCGGGCAGGATACGTCGGATCGCCCCGATCCGGCCGAGGTACCACTCGCGCGTGTACTTGCGGTTCATCAGTTCCAGTATCCGGGAGTTGCCCGACTGGGCGGGCAGATGAATGGCGCGGCAGATGTTCGGATGTCTGGCCATCGCGTGGAGCAGTTCGTCGCTCAGGTCCTTGGGGTGGGAGGTCGAGAAGCGCACCCGCAACAGCGGATCGACGGAAGCCACTTGCTCGAGCAGGCCCGCGAAATCGGTCGTTTCCCCGTCGCGCTCCCAGCGGTACGAGTTGACGTTTTGGCCGAGCAGCGTCACCTCGCGGTAGCCCGCGCCGAACAGTTCTCCTACCTCGCGCATGATCGACTGCGGGTCGCGCGAACGCTCGGCTCCTCGGGTGTAGGGCACCACGCAGTACGAGCACATGTTGTTACACCCGCGCATGATCGACACGAAAGCGCTGACGCCGTTGCGGTCGAGCCGCACGGGCGAGATCTCGGCATAGGTTTCCTCCTGCGACAGCAGCACGTTGACCGACCGGGCTCCGTCGCGCGCTTGCCGGAGGAGGCGGGGCAGGTCGCGGTAGGCGTCCGGTCCCGCCACGACGTCGACCGGACTGTCGCCCTCGAGCAGTCGCTCCTTGAGCCGCTCGGCCATGCAACCCAGTATGCCGATCCGTACGCCGGGCTTTTTTCTCTTGAAAAGGCCCAGTTCGCGCAGCCGGGACCGAATGCGTTGTTCCGCGTTGTCGCGGATCGAGCAGGTGTTCAGCAGAATCACGTCGGCTTCTTCGACGCGCTCGGTGTAACGGTAGCCTTCGTCTTGGAGGATCGACAGCACGACTTCGCTGTCGCCCGCGTTCATCTGGCAGCCGTAAGTTTCGATATAGAGCTTGCTGCCGTCGCCCGCGAGCGGACGGAGCGAGCGGAGATTCTCTGGGCGGAATTCCATCGGGTCGTCGTCATTTTTTTTCGGGGAACGCCTTGAAGCCGTCCCCGTAGGTTTCGTATGCGTCCACGATCACGACGAACGACGCCGGATCGATCTGGTGAATCATGTTCTGGAGCATCGACACCTCGTTGCGGCTCACCACCAGAAAGATCATGTCGCGCTGCTGAGCGGTATACATGCCGGTGGACTTGATATAGGTTCCTCCCCGGTCCATCTTGTCGAGGATGAATTCCCGGATTTCGTCCTGACGGTCGGATATGATGAAAAGCAGCTTGTCGTAGCTGGGGCCGTCGATGATGTAGTCGATGATCCGCGACGACACAAAGATAGTGATTAGCGAGTAGAGCGGCAAACGCCAGTCGCCCAAAACGACCATACCGAAGACGATGATGCACGAGTCGACGAGCAGGATGGCCCGCGAAAAGCGCATCCGCGTGTAGCGCGTCAGCAGCATGGCGATGATGTCGGTTCCGCCCGAAGTGGCATGCCCCTTGATGATCAGGCCCGTACCGCAGCCCAGAAACACGCCGCCGAAGATGCAGACCAGAAACATGTCCTGCGAAAGGTTCATGTTGCCTCCGAACATCGTGGCCGGGTTTTCCCCTATGAGGTAGGTCATGCCGTTCATGACTACCGGAATCAGCAGGGCCGAGCAGACCGTCTTGACGCCGAACATCCGGCCGAACACTTTCAGTCCGATCAGCAGCAGCGGAATGTCGAGCATCAGACCGAACGTTCCGACCTGAACCGAGGGTACGAGCGCGTGCAGCACGATACCGGTGCCGTACACGCCTCCGGGAACGACCCGGTACGGGTTCATGAACAGCACGAAGCCGGCCGACAGGATCACGCTGCCCAGAATGACGCAGAACCACGAGCTCAGCGATTGCCGGGCAAGCAGCTTGTCGTAGAATTTCGATACCATTTCCATGGAGATTCGGAATAATTAACAAAAGTAGTCAATTTTGTTAAAACCGAAAACAAGTTCCGGCGAAAGAGCTATCTTTGCATAACTTTGCGCTACAAACGGAACGTTTTATGGCTTTGAACGTATTTCTCATTCTGGTGGCTTATGTGCTGGGGTCGATTCCGAGCGCCGTATGGATCGGCAAGCGTTTTTACGGCATCGACGTCCGGGAACACGGCAGCCGCAACGCCGGGGCGACCAATACGCTCCGGGTGTTGGGCGCACGGGCCGCGCTGCCGGTTTTCGCGATCGACATACTGAAAGGCTTCGCCGCCGTCATGCTGGCACATCTGTCCGGCTACGAGGCCGGCAGCAGCCAAATGTTCAACCTGAAGATAGCGCTTGTGGCCGCCGCCGTGGCGGGGCACATTCTGCCGCTGTTTGCCGATTTCCGCGGAGGCAAGGGAGTCGCCACGCTGGCCGGAGCCGTGCTGGCCGTATACCCGGGTGCCGTTCTGCTCTGCCTGGTCGTTTTCACCGTCGTTTTCGGATTGACGCACTACGTGTCGCTCGGCTCGATGAGCGCCGGGGTAGCGTTTCCGATATTCATCCTGATTCTGAAGCGGCAGCCTCCGGTCTCGCTCGTGGTGTTCGGTTGCGTGATCGCCCTGCTGCTGTTGTTTACGCATCGCAAGAATATTCGCCGCTTGCTGACTCGCTGCGAGTCAAAGACCTACCTGTTCAAGCATAAGGGCTGATCGGCGCCTGTTGCGGCTGTCCGCGTTTCTGGGGTCGGTCGGAGCTCGTTCCCTGCCTGCTGCCGGGCGGGCATATGCCGTTCCCGGGCGTCGGTAATTTTGCGTATGCCGGCGTGCTTGGGCGATTATCCGGCCTTTCGTTCATCCCGGTATGGAATGTCGGTCTGCATCCGCTGCGACTGCCGGTAGTGGCTGCGGCGGATACTCTTTCGGCCCCGGCGGGTAGCCCTCGTCCGGGATACGGCATGGCCGTTGCGGCCTGCGCTTTCCTGCTACGATATGCTCAGTTCCTCGATCGGCTGCTGCTGGATTGTGTCGAGAGGGTGAGCCTGATACCCGATCCGCGCGAAGTCGATTTTCTTCAGGTCGATGCAGCGGATCGAGTTGTTGTACGACGTTTTGTAGTAGAGTCTGCGGTTCGCCAGATCGATCGCCGAGGTCCACTGCGTCGCGCTCGGTATGTCGGGAGCATGGCCTTCGGGGTGCTCGATTCCGATCGGAATGTCGAAGTTGTTCAGAATATGGAAGCTCTGCAATACCGCGTCGAGTCCCGTCCCGCATGCCGGGGCGGTCGCTTTGTAGAACGCGATCCGGACGAAACGAGAGGGCGGGGTGACGTCTCCCGGGATACCCAGAAATCCGGAGCCTGCGCCGAAGGGGAATATCCGGACGTTTCCGATCCGTTGCGCTTCGGCGTTTCCCGGATGCAGATTCACGTAATTGTTCAGATTGGTTATCTGCCACGGAAAGTCGGGCGAGTTCGTCAGCACGCCGACTTCGTTGTCGTAGAAGCGGGGCTCGCCGTCGATGAACTCCAGCACGACCTGCTTGCCGGTCGCGTCCGCGATGCGCCAGTGGACGGTCGAGCCGACGGAGGGATCGATCGATACGACCCGTACGGTCTGTGTGGCGGCTTTGACTTCGTCTACGGAGGAGAATTGCGAGAGTATCCACGCGACATACTGGAGATCCGAGAGCGTCCGGTCGTTCCGGGTCGAATCGTAGGCCGGGTATTTGCCGTAATGGGGGAAGTAGAACAGTCCGGCCGACAGTCCGGCTTCGTTGATTCCCTCGGCGATGAACTCTTCCCGGACGATCGTCAGTCCGACCGCCCCGTATTTTGCGCGGAACGACAAACCGTTGGCTCCGGTAGGCGTGTATGAGACGGTTTCGTGCTGCCGGGGAATGACGACATAGCCGCTGGGCAGCGGGCTCTCGCCCCATTCGATCGTGCGTGCCGTGACGAAGGCCCCGTCCCGGGCCGTGAAGGAGATGCCGGTGCATGCCAGCGCGGGCGCCGTGCCGTTCAGCAGCAGTGCTGCCCAAAGGAATGTTCTTTTCATGTTTTTATTCGCTAAGTGTCGGTGAGAGGAATTGCAAATATGCTGCCGTGTCTGAGCCGGCCGCGTTTCGTGCGGAACCGCATTGAACGACGGTCGGTCCTGTGCCGTCGAAAAACGGCGCGACGCCCGGTTCGTTTGCGTGCCGTCCGTTATGCGTTCGATGGCGTCTGGCGCGGTCCCGCCGGACCGGGTTCGTCCCTCGGGCATGCGAGGCGGGCCCGGGGAAGACGAGTCGGATCGGCTTCCGGCTTAAAAGCCGATCGCCCCGGAAACTCAGCGGCTTTCGGGGCGATCGGAGTGGCTTTCGAGCCTGCTTTACTTGATCGTATCGAAGCGAGTGTAGGGAACCAGCGCGGCCGGAATGCGGATACCCTCGGGCGTCTGGTTGTTCTCGAGCAGCGCGGCTACGATACGCGGCAGCGCGAGCGAGCTGCCGTTGAGCGTGTGGCAGAGCTGCGTCCGCTTGTTCGCGTCGCGGTAGCGGAGTTTGAGCCGGTTGGCTTGGAACGACTCGAAGTTCGACACGGACGAGACTTCGAGCCAGCGCTGCTGGGCGGCCGAGAAGACCTCGAAGTCGTACGTGATGGCCGACGTGAAACTCATGTCGCCGCCGCACAGGCGCAGGATGCGGTACGGAAGCTCCAGCTTCCGTACGATGCTCTCCACATGGGCGATCATCCCGTCGAGCGCTTCGTACGAGCGGTCGGGATGCGCGATCTGCACGATTTCGACCTTGTCGAACTGGTGCAGGCGGTTCAATCCCCGCACGTCCTTGCCGTAGGAGCCGGCCTCGCGCCGGAAGCAGGGGGTATAGGCGGTCATCTTGACCGGAAAGTCCGACTCGCTGAGAATCACGTCGCGGTAGATGTTCGTCACGGGAACTTCGGCCGTCGGGATCAGGTAGAAATTGTCCGCTGTCACGTGGTACATCTGGCCTTCCTTGTCGGGGAGTTGGCCGGTTCCGAAGCCCGAGGCTTCGTTGACCATCAGCGGGGGCATGATTTCGGTATATCCCGCCGCCGTGTTGCAGTCGAGAAAGAACGAGATCAGCGCGCGCTGCAGGGCCGATCCCTGTCCCTTGTACACGGGGAAGCCCGCTCCGGTCAGCTTCACGCCCAGCTCGAAATCGATGATGTCGTACTTGCGGGCCAGCTCCCAGTGCGGGAGCGCGTCGGAGGGCAGCTCGGGCGTCGCTCCTCCCGTCCGCACGACGACGTTGTCGGCGGCGGTCAGGCCGTGCGGCACGTCCTTGTTCGGAAAGTTGGGCAACTTGACGATTTCGGCGTTGAGCTCCGCCTCCACGTCGCGCAGCCGCCCGTCGAGCTCTTTGGATGCTTCTTTCAGCGAGGCCGTGCGTGCCTTGGCCGCTTCGGCTTCGTCCTTTTTGCCCTGCTTGAAAAGCATGCCTATTTCTTTCGCTATGGCGTTCTGTTCGGCCAGATTGCCGTCCAGCCGCGCTTGAATCGACTTGCGTTCGTCGTCCAGCTTCTCGATTCGGTCGACGGCCTCGGCGGCCAGACGCTCGATCGTGTAGGCCCTGTTTTCCCGGATTTGCTTTATCGTCAGCATTATTCGTTAAAATTTTATCGTGTTGTTTCGTTTTCGCATCTTTTCGCTCGAACCCATTGTTCTGACAATCTGTCGGTTGTTCGAGTTTCGCGCAGCGGGCGGGGACTTGTCTCCTCACCGCCGTTTTCGCCGCCGGTGAGGCAAAGATACTAATTTTTCGTACCTTTGTAACCTAAAGGAATGCCTATTTTATGAACGTGAGCAAAAGCGTGTTGACCGTTGCCGCGACGCTTTGCGGCCTGTTGTGCGGCTGCGGCGGTTCGAGTGCTGGAGAACGCAGCGCCTCCGCGGAGGGGGCGCTGCGGAAAAATATCTCGCTTATCGAAGGCGTCTCGCCTCTGTATGGCGCGACCGTGCCGCAGGGAAGCGTCCAGCGGATCGGTTTCCGGCTCCGTGCCGGAGCCGAAGCCGACAGCGTCGTGCTCTACATGGGCGAGCGGCGCGTGGCCGCTCTCGACACGGCGGGATACCCGTACGAAGTCTCTGCGGCGCATCCTACCGGAAAGGTCTTGTACAAGGTGGTCGCGTACCGGGAAGGGCGGAGCGACTCGCGCAGCGGGGAGTTCGCCGTGCTGGCCGGCAAGGCGCCCGTGCTGTACGGGCATCGCGTGAGGAATGTCTACCCGCACGACCGGACCGCCTATACGCAAGGCTTGCTCTGGCACGACGGATACCTGTACGAAAGCACGGGACTCGAGGGAGGATCGACGCTTCGTCAGGTCGATCTTACGGACGGGCGGGTCGTACGGAGCGTCCCGCTCGACGACAGTTATTTCGGCGAGGGGCTCGCGCTGCTCGGCGGCAAGCTCTATCAGCTGACGTGGCGCAGCAACAAGGGATTCGTCTACGACCTGAAGACGTTCGAACGCGTCGGCGAGTTCGGCTACGGGGGTGAGGGCTGGGGACTCGCTACGGACGGGACCTCTCTCTACCTGAGCGACGGGACGGAGAAGATCCGCGTGATCGATCCCGAGACGTTCCGTACGGTTCGCACGATCGAAGTCTGTACCGACCGGAGCAGAGTCCCCTATATCAACGAACTGGAGTGGATCGACGGAGAACTTTGGGCTAACGTCTATACGACCGATACGGTGATCCGGATCGATCCGCGTACCGGGGCCGTCGTCGGGGTAATCGATCTGGCGGGGCTGCTCTCTCCCGCCGACGTGACGGCGCAGACCGACGTGCTGAACGGGATCGCCTACGACGCGAAGACCGGACGCATCTTCGTGACGGGCAAGAACTGGAACAAGCTTTTCGAGATCGTGCCCGTCAGACAGTAACGCCGGACCGGAGAGCGCTCCGGGTCCGTTCGGGAACGATCAGAACCTTATTTACCGCGCATGTTGAAATTTTCTATATACGATCAGCTCTCGCGCCGCATCCTGGTGCTGGACGGCGGGCTGGGGACGATGATACAGGGCTACGGCCTCGGAGAGGAGGATTATCGGGGCGAGCGCTTCGCCGGCTCGGAGGTGCTGCTCAAGGGGTGCAACGACTTGCTCGTGCTGACCAAGCCCGAGGCGATCCGCAGCATTCATGAGGCCTATTTGCAGGCGGGGGCCGACATCATATCGACCGATTCGTTCAATGCGAACGCCGTGTCGATGGCCGATTACGCGTTGCAGGAGTATGTGTACGAGATCAACCGGGCCGCCGCCGCGCTGGCCCGCAGCGAGGCCGACCGCTTCACGCTGCGCAATCCGTCGAAGCCCCGCTTCGTCGCCGGCTCGATGGGCCCGACGAACCGGACGGCCTCCATCTCGCCCGACGTGAACGATCCGGGCTACCGGGCGGTGACTTTCGACGAGCTCGCCGAAGCCTATTACGAGCAGGCGCGGGGCCTCGTCGACGGCGGGGCCGACGTCCTGCTCGTCGAGACCGTGTTCGACACGCTGAACGCGAAGGCGGCCCTGTTTGCGATCGAGCGGCTGCGCGCCGAGCGCGGCGTTCCGATCCCGGTCATGGTTTCGGGGACGATTACCGATGCGAGCGGACGCACGCTTTCGGGGCAGACGATCGAGGCTTTCTATACGTCCGTCTCGCATGCGGGCCTGCTGTCGGTCGGACTCAATTGCGGCTTCGGGGCCGAGCAGATGCAGCCTTACGTGGCCCGGCTCGCCTCCGTGGCCGAATGCGCCGTGTCGGCGCATCCGAATGCCGGGCTCCCGAACGGCTTCGGCGGCTACGACGAGACGCCGCAACGGATGGCCGAGACGATCGACGGCTATCTGAGGGAGGGATTGCTCAATATCGTCGGGGGGTGCTGCGGCACGACGCCCGTCCATATCGCCGAGATCGTCCGCGTGGCGGACGGCCGCGCTCCGCGAAAGGTCCCCGCTCCGTCGCATGTGACGACGCTGAGCGGGCTGGAGACGTTGCGCGTGACGCCCGAGGCCAATTTCGTCAACGTCGGCGAGCGGACCAATGTGGCCGGCTCGGCCAAGTTCGCCGGCATGATTCGCGAGGGGCGCTATGAGGAAGCTCTGTCGGTCGCCCGGCAACAGGTCGAAGGCGGGGCTCAGATTATCGACGTCTGCATGGACGACGGGCTGATCGACAGCGTCGGGGCGATGCGCGATTTTCTGAACCTGCTGATGGCCGAGCCCGACATCGCCCGCGTGCCGGTAATGATCGATTCGTCGAAATGGGAGGTGATCGAGGCCGGGCTCCGCTGCGTGCAGGGCAAATCGGTCGTCAACTCCATCTCCCTCAAGGAGGGCGAGGCCGAGTTCCTGCGGCGTGCCGCGCTCGTGCGCCGGTACGGCGCGGCGGCCGTCGTGATGCTGTTCGACGAGCGGGGGCAGGCCGATACGTTCGAGCGCAAGATCGAGGTGGCGGGCCGTGCCTACCGTCTGCTGACCGAAGCCGGTTTCCCGCCCGAGGACATCGTTTTCGACCCGAACGTGCTGTCGGTGGCCACCGGTATCGAGCAGCACGACCGCTACGGACTCGATTTCATCCGCGCCTGCGGCTGGATCAAGAAAAACTGTCCTTACGCGAAAGTGAGCGGAGGTGTCAGCAATCTGTCGTTCTCGTTTCGGGGCAACAATACCGTGCGCGAGGCGATGCATTCGGTTTTCCTGTATCATGCGATCGCCGAGGGAATGGACATGGGCATCGTCAACCCGTCGATGTTGCAGGTTTACGACGAGATACCGAAACCGCTGCTGGAGCTTTGCGAGGACGTCGTGCTGGCCCGCCGGGCGGATGCGACCGAGCGTCTGACGGCCTATGCCCAGCAGATCAAGGATAAGAAGGGAACGGCCGCCGACGACGGCGAACGACTGCGGTGGCGCTCGGGAACGGTGGCCGAACGGCTCGCCCATGCGATGCTGAAAGGTATCGCCGACTATGTGGACGAGGATACCGAGGAGGCTTACCGCGAACTGGGCAATCCGCTCGCCGTGATCGAGGGCCCGCTGATGAGCGGCATGAACCGCGTAGGCGAGTTGTTCGGCGAGGGCAAGATGTTCCTGCCGCAGGTGGTCAAGAGCGCGCGGGTGATGAAGCGGGCCGTCGCCGTACTGACGCCTTACATCGAAGCCGAACGCCGCGAGGGCCGCGCCGCGTCCGCCGGGCGCATGGTGCTGGCTACCGTCAAGGGCGACGTGCACGACATCGGGAAGAACATCGTCTCGGTCGTGCTGGCCTGCAACGGGTATCGGGTGGAAGATCTCGGCGTGATGGTCGAGAGCGAGCGGATCGTCGAGACGGCGGTTCGGCAGCAGGCCGACGTGATCGGACTGAGCGGACTGATTACCCCGTCGCTCGAGGAAATGGCCAAGGTGATCGTGGCGGTCGAGCAAATGGGGCTCCGCATCCCGATTCTGATCGGCGGGGCGACGACCTCCGACCTGCATACGGCCGTCAAGCTCGCGCCGCTGTACAGCGGGCCGGTCATCCATGTGAAGGACGCCTCGGACGACGTGCGGGTGCTCGCCGAGCTCGGGTCGGTCCGGCGCGAGGAGTATCTTCGCTCGGTCCGGGAGCGGCAGCAGCGGCTGCGCGAGGAGTTCGAGCGCAGGGACGCGGGCGCGTACCGCTCGCTCGCGGAGGCGCGCGCCCGCAAGCCGGCGATCGATTGGACCCGGGTGCCCGTGCCGAGGAAAACGGGACGGTATCTGTTCTGCAACTATCCGCTCGAAGAGTTGGTCCCGCTCGTGAACTGGAGCTATTTTTTCAGCGCATGGGGACTTCCCGGGCGCTATCCGGCCCTGTTCGACGATCCGAAGCGGGGCGAGGAGGCGCGGCGGGTATTCGACGATGCGCAGCGGCTGCTGTCGGAGATCGTCGACCGTCGTTTGTTGCGCGCCGACGGCGTGATCGGGCTTTATCCGGCCGCATCGGACGGGGACGATATCGTGTTGTACGCCGACGAATCGCGGGAACGGGAGCGGATGAGACTGCCGCAACTGCGCAATCAGCAGGCCGACCGCGAGCGGAATTTGTCTTTGGCCGATTTCGTCGCTCCGCTCGGCAGCGGCGTGAAGGACTACGTCGGGGCGTTCGCCGTGACGGCGGGCCTCGGGCTCGAGGAACTGGCCGGCCGCTACCGCTCCGAGGGCGACGACTATCGCGCGATCATGGCCAAGCTGCTCGCCGACCGGCTGACGGAGGCGTTCGCCGAGGCGCTGCATCGCTATGCCCGCGTGACGTTGTGGGGCTACGAGCGGGAAGGGCAGTGGAGCGTCGGGGACTTGCTCGCCGAGAAGTATCAGGGCATCCGTCCCGCTTTCGGCTATCCGTCGGCTCCCGATCATTCGCTCAAGGCCGACGTCTTCGCGCTGATGGACGTCGGGACGGTAACCGGCATGACAATGACCGAATCGTACATGATCGTGCCGGGAGAGGCTGCCTGCGGGCTGATGCTGGGGCATCCCGAGGCGCGGAACTTTTCGGTCGGCCGCATCGACTCCGAGCAGCTCGCCTCGTATGCGGCGCGGCGGGGAACGGACCCCGAGAAAATGAGGGTGCTGATTCCGCAGCATCTGATAGATATGTAACCAAGCGAGAAACAATGCACATAACCGACATTTACAACCAAGCCGCCGCCGAGGGACGGGCCCGTTTCTCGGTCGAGCTGTTGCCGCCGCTCAAGGGCGACGGGCCCGGCCGCGTGTTCGAGGCGCTCGATCCGCTCCGGGAATTCGCGCCGGTTTCGGTCAACGTGACATCCCACCGCGAGGACGTGAAATACGTCGAACGCGAGAACGGACTGCTGGAGCGGCACACGGTGCGCCGCCGTCCCGGTACGGTAGGTATCTCGGCCGCCATCATGCGCCGCTACGGCGTCGAGGCGATTCCGCACCTGATCTGCGGCGGACAGTCGCGCTACGATCTGGAGGACGCGCTGATCGACCTCGATTTTCTGGGTATCGACAATGTGCTGGCCCTGCGCGGCGACAATCTGCGCGGCGAGCACTCGTTCCGGGTGCATCCCGACGGGCATGGGCATGCTTGCGAGCTGGTCCGCCAGATCGCCCGGATGAACGAGGGCGTGTTCATCGACGGCGAGGTCGAGGACTGTCACCGGACGAATTTCTGCATAGGCGTGGCCGGCTATCCCGAAAAGCACTGCGAGGCCCCGAATCCGGCCGAGGACATGCGCCGGCTCAAGGAAAAAGTCGACGCGGGGGCCGACTACATCATCACGCAGATGAGTTTCGACAACGCGAGCATACTCGCTTTTATCGAGAATTGCCGCGCGGCGGGTATCGACGTGCCGATCATTCCGGGCATCAAGCCTTTTTCGACGAAGGCGCAGCTCACGATGCTGCCGCAGATATTCCACGTCGATCTGCCCGAGGCGCTGGTCCGCGAGGTCGAGAAGTGCCCGACGAATCGCGAGGTGCGCGAGGTGGGCGTCGAATGGGCCGTAGCGCAGGGGCGCGAGCTGATCGCCGCCGGCGTGCCGATCCTCCACTTCTATACGATGGGCAAGACCGACAATATGGTCAAGATCGCGCAGGCGCTGTTTTAGACGCGGCGTTTGCGAAGTTTTCGTCCGCCGCCGGCTCGGGCTTTCCCGGTTCGCGCAGCACTTGCGGAGCTCCGCGTTTATTTGGGATGGAAGGCGCTTTTGGCATGTCGACGCGGCCGGATATGGGGGCGGAGACAGTCCGTTCGGCGGCCGGTAGCGTGAGCGGGGCGCTTCGGGGCCGGAGTCCGAAGCGAGAGAGGTTGGAGAAGGGCGTATTCATCCGATCCGTCCGGTTCCCGCTCGGAGTATTCGGGGCGTTCGCGGGCGCGTGTCGTTCGTAAAGAGAAAGGCTCTGTATGCAGGCCGTTCGCGGGGTATCGTTGCTTACCGGAAACCGGCCTTGCCGAAAACGGTGCGGGATTTCGGGAGAAGGGCGGGATGATCGGAACCGATCCGACGGAGTTGGCGAGGAAACGGTTCGGAAGCACCCGACGAGTCGGCGAGCCGTTGGAAAGCGGTCGGGGTCGAAGGTCTCCCGACGGAGGAAAAGGTGCGAGCGCCCCTGTTTCCTGTAGAGAGTGGGTGCGTGGATTGATGTTTCGGCGTGGCGGAACCGGCTGTCGGACCCGCGAATGCGATTTTAATAGTTGCCGTATGGAAACTTATGATTCGATCAAAAAGGCGGCGGAGGCTGTTTCCGGGCAGGTGTTGCTTGCCCGACGGACTCTGCATGCCAATCCCGAGCTGTCGTTCGAGGAGCGGGAGGCTTCCCGTTATGTGGCCGATTGCCTGCGGGAGGCGGGCATCGAATTCCGGCCGATAGCCGGAACGGGCGTTCTGGCCCGGATCGAGGGCCGGGGAGACCTCCGCCGTTGCGTCGTGCTGCGTGCCGACATGGACGCGCTGCCGATCGAGGAGAAGACCGGTTTGGAATACGCTTCCCGGAACAAGGGCGTGATGCATGCGTGCGGGCACGACGTCCACACGGCCTGCCTGCTCGGGGCGATGCTCGTGCTGAAGAGGATGAGCGAGCGAATCGAGGGAACGGTGTTCGGGCTTTTCCAGCCCGGCGAGGAGCTTTGCCCGGGCGGAGCGTCGCTCGTGCTGGCCGAGGACCCGTTCCGTGACTACGAGGTCGCGGCTTTCGTAGGCGAACATGTGGCGGCGGAGATTCCGGCCGGCCGTTTCGGCTTCCGCGCGGGGCAGTATATGGCTTCGAGCGACGAGCTGCGCATCACGGTCCGGGGAACCGGGGGACACGGCGCGCTGCCCCATACGCTGACCGATCCGGTCGTTGCGGCGGCCGCGATCGTCACGTCGTTGCAGCAGATCGTCAGCCGCAATGCCGACGGGACGATTCCGACCGTGCTCTCGATCGGGCGGCTGATTGCCGACGGCGCCACGAACATCATTCCGCCGACGGTGGAAATGGAAGGCACGCTGCGGACGATGGACGAGACGTGGCGCGGGCGCGCGAAACGGCGTGTCGCCGAGATCGCGGCCGGAACGGCGGCCGCATACGGCGTCGAGGCCGAGGTGAAGATATCGGACGGCTATCCGTGCGTCGTGAACGATCCGGCGCTGACGGCGCGCGCTCGGCAGATCGTCAGGCGGCTGTGGGGCGCCGACCGGGTGGAGGAGCTGGCTTTGCGAATGACGGCCGAGGACTTCGGTTCCTACACGAAGCGCTATCCGAGCGTTTTTTTCCGTCTCGGCGTTGCGCGGACGGACGGTCCGACGGGCGGACTGCACACGTCGGTATTCAATCCCGACGAGCGGGCGCTCGACTACGGCGTGGCGACGATGGCCGCGCTGGCGCTCGAACTGGGACGTTGACAGTCGCCTGTCGCTATTCCCGGGATTGCTCGGTTGCCTGAAGGCGCGGAAATCGCGCCGGACGATTCGGTCCGGAGTGCTGCGGACTGCCGTACAGTGGTGTCGCCTGCGCCGAACCGCAAACGATCGTAGGTACGAGCTGCTCGCCGCCGTATACGCCTACTTGTCGGAGTGCGATGTAATCGGTTCCGACGAGGTTTTTCCGTTCCTTTCTCGGATCGTCTCGCTCCCGGTTCGGTGCCGTTTTCTTCTCTTCTTGTGATTTTTACTTGCTCTCGGTCTCCGTCCGAAACAGGATGAACGCAATATGTTGCGAATGTCAGGGCCGATTTTTGGCAGGTCGTTTCCTGCACCTCCCCGTCGATGGAGCGGCTTTTCGTCCTTCGATTCCGTCTCTTTCGTCTTTGCCGATTGCGCAGCAGGTATGGTGCCGGAAAGCGGCCGAGCGGGAGATAGGTTGGAGTTCGGGAACCGTCGACGATGACGTAGAGAGCGGCTGCGCCGGAAAGGCAATGGTATGCTTCCGTGTACCAAGCATGTTCGCCCCCGGAATTTCTATTGTCTGTTGACCGCGATTTGCGGCCACCGGTTATGTATCCGATTAGGCTCCTGCATGAAATTTTCTCCGACAGAGGGGGAAATTAAACCGGAGGCATCGGGCATTCGAAAGTCGGTACGGTAAACGATATGACCGGGACCGGAAAAGCAAGAGCCCCGCTCCCGAGGAGCGGGGTTCTGCATAGGCCCTGAGCCTTCGCCCTTGCGGGCGGGCTATGCCTTACTGGACTGTTTTAACGATTTTTTCGAATGCTGCGGGATTGTTCATCGCCAGATCGGCCAGCACCTTGCGGTTGAGCTGGATGCCCTTGGCGTTCACTTTGCCCATGAATTCCGAATAAGTCATGCCGTGGCTGCGGGCTGCGGCGTTGATACGCTGGATCCACAGGCTACGGAATTGGCGTTTCTTGTTCTTGCGATCGCGGTAAGCGTACGTAAGACCCTTTTCGACGGTGTTTTTGGCGACCGTCCATACGTTTCCCCTTGAACCAAAGTTACCTTTGGCAAGTTTTAAAACCTTTTTTCTTCTGGCTCTGGATGCTACTGCATTGACTGACCTTGGCATAATTTAAAAGTTTTACGAGCGGTTAGCGGCACGGTTCTCCCGCGCTCTTCGGGGCTAAATCGCTCTTTGTTTGACTGAAAGCGCGAAGCGGCTCCTCGATTACTTTACGAGCAGCAGCTTCACGTTGGCCTCGTCGGCCTTCGAAATGAGACCCGAGTAAGTCAGGTTCCGTTTCTGCTTGGTGGTTTTCTTGGTCAGGATGTGACTTTTGAAAGCATGCTTTCTCTTGATCTTTCCTGATCCGGTGAAGTCGAAGCGCTTCTTCGCACCGGAATTGGTTTTCATTTTCGGCATTCTGATTCGAATTTAAATGTTAAACAGCCCACAAAGATAAGAATTAATCGGGAAACAAACAAAAAGCGGTCCGCCGAACTTTCCCGGGGAAGCTGTGACACACCCTTTGTTATGATTGGCATCTCGATAAGGATGATCTTAAAGTTCATAGATTGCCGAGCGGTTTTTCCCTCAGTTCGGGCGTAAGCTCCGTTACCTGTCCCCGCTTAGCCTGCTCGATAGCCTCGCGGATAGTTTGCAGGTTCCGGGGATCGTCAAAAAAGGGATCGCCGCTCGGACTGATACCCAACATCGAAACACCTGCCCGAGTAATATGACATTTAGTCCGTAATGACCGCAATGAGTAATTTTTGCCATAAAATTTGGCAATCATTCTCAGGCAGGTCGGCCCGCAATCCATCGCGTCTAATTGTATGCAATGGGGGAATTTCATTCGATATAAACCTGCTTAAACTTGATTAAGTATTGTTTACCGACCATTGCTTAGTTATGTTCTATGTGCAACGAATCATTGTGTACTTTTTTTAAAATTTCGATTGCTTTCTCTAATGCGAGATCTTTGTTTTGTCGTTCACTGGATAACGTTCTGTGAATAACAATATCAGGAACAATTCCCTTGTTAACAAAAAGTTTATTACTATACGGGAATAGCTCACGTAACGTACATATTCGAACGACTCCCCCATCAGGCAAATCGACTAACAAAGGAGCACCGGATGAACCTTCTGTTTCTTCCCCTATGAATATTGGCCTGTCGGGAAGATCATAAATATTGACAAGAAAATCTTCGCATGCAGAAGAGCTAAGCGGCCCAATTAAACAAACAATAGGGCATTCAACAGCGTTTATGTGAATATCTCTTACGATAATTTCCGGATTTTGTTTTTTGTAAGCCTTGCCTAAATAAAAAAGTTCATATTCCTCACGATAATTTCCCTGAGAGCGGGCATAACCATCATTAATTCTGGTTTCATATCCAAAGGAACGAATAGTATCACTTGGATCTATATGCATCTGTAATCGCCAAGCAACATCTGTAACACCACCTCTGTTATAGCGCAAATCTAAGATTAATCCTTCGGGGTTTCTATTGGACAAGTCAAACATAACAGAGTCCAACATGGCAATCATATCTTCTCTAAAGTCCTTTATCGTCAAGCGCGCTATATTTTGACACCATTGGACTGATATCCTTTTCTTGGGGGGATAAATACCCCAAGGTACACTCCAATAATCATCCTCGGCAGTGCTTAGGGTCTCCCAATTGTATTGCAATTTAAAATTCAATATATCTCCTTTTCCCGTTTTTGCTTTACCTTCCAAAAAATGACCGATAGGCCCTTCATGCAATCTCGCCAGTGCAATACGCCGACGTTCGTGTTCCGTGGATGCACATGCCTTTGGAAGACAGTATCGCTCTATGTATTTGGATACAGGCAACCCTTTGATTTCTATGAGTTCGGCACCTAACAACATTGAGTCTATTCCTGCATTCTTTTTCAAGACGGTAAAATAATACTTACCTTCTATTTCCCTGATAGTTCCAGAAATGTCGTTGATATAGTCACTCTTTTTATAACTCCTATCAACTATCCCAGTATGCCCGTCGTTAAATTTTGCCAAAAATAACTCCAGTTCATCATAATACTCGATATCATTCCTCGTCAGTAAAATACGGGTAAGCGTGCTTTGATATAGAGAGTCTATGTCGAAATTAACTTTGTCTATATTGACGAAGTTATATTTTATTTCAGACCAAATTTTACTTAACCCAAATACTTTATCTTCTGTATTATTGATTTTAGGAAGAGTGCTTATTTGAACGCTGTCAATGAGAATTGGCTGCGAATAAGCCATTTGTAACGGATAAAGACAGCTGACAATTGATATAAACAAATAAATGGTTTTCATACTTATCGAAAAGTGATGTTTTTTTGTGACACTTCCTTAATTCGATTGATAAAGAACAATTATACATGCTCTGGCGATTAAACTTTTTCGATACAAAACACGATTGCCATCATAATATTTAAATTTTATACAAAAAAATACTGCAAGCAGAGGCATTTTGTATTTGTATAAAAACATTAGGGACTTTCCCGTTCGGCAAACCGGCGTTGGGTGCGAAAGGGTAGTTCAGGAGTAGATGCGGAACGAGTCTGTCAAGTGTCATAAGCGTTTGTATTAAATGTAATCTATAAAATGCACAACGCCTCAACCTCCCTCAATCTGTACATTTATGAAATTAAACAATCAAATTTTATTTGCCAAAATATTTGCGCATTAAATGGGATATTTTGTAAACAGGAAGCCGGGTACGGCCGCCCGGCAAGCATAGAAAAGCCCGCTTCCCCGGCCGATATCGCGTAGCCTGACAGAATGTCAATGACGAGCTTCTGGCAAAGTTATTGAAGGAAAACGATATTCGGAAAAACGAACCAAAACGCTTCTGTATTATGGAAACGATATTCAAACGCTGGTGGCTGTTGCTGCTCAACGGCATCCTGTTCCTGATTCTTGGGGTGATCTCGCTGGCCTATCCGGTCACGGCCCTTTTCTCGGTTGCCGTCTATATCGGTGTCGTCGCCCTCGTGGCGGGTATCGGCTCGATCGTGGTCGCGCTTTCCAATATGCGCATTCGCGGCTGGGGCTGGCGGCTGCTCGAGGGCGTCATCGACGTGATTTTCGGCTTGCTGATGCTCGGCAACCCGCTGCTTTCGGCCGCGATGATTCCGGTGCTGATCGGCATCTGGGTCTTCGTTCGGGGACTGATGTATGTGGCCGACTCTCTGGCATGGCGCCGTCGCGGGTCGGGCGACTGGTCGCGCTACCTGATCGTGGGCATCCTGCTGCTGGTGCTGGGCTTTCTGATGATGGTCGACGACCGTTTCGGTCTGCTGCCGGTGGCCTATCTGCTCGCGTTTATCTTCCTGCTGGTCGGCTTCGGCAGCCTGATCGTGGCCTTCGGCATGCGCCGCGCGGACAGAGAGCTCCGGCGGCAGGAGCGCGATTGAGCGTTTCGGCCGATAGGATTTTCTTATTCGCCTATCCGTATTTCCGATTTGCGATTCCGGCCGGTTTGCGTAATTTTACGCACGGATAAATCCTAAACCACGATTGTCATGGAAGAAAAGATTCTGAAAGCATTGCAGGAAAAGGGCGCCATGCGTCCGGGCGATATCGCCGCCGCCGCCGGCGTTGATAAGGAAGAAGCCGCCAAAGTAATCAAGAAGCTGGCCAAGGAGGGCAAAATCTATTCGCCCAAGCGTTGCTTCTACGATATCCAAAAGTAGCGGCCGCATGGTACGGCTGATGATCTGCCTGTCGGCGCTGCTCTTGGGGGGCGGTGCCGACCTGCTTTCGGCCCGGGGCCGCGAGCTGGTTGCCGGTTCGTACAACATCCGTTGCGACACGCCGGTGGACGGAGACAACGCGTGGCCTTACCGCAAGGAAAGGGCCGAGGCGTTGATCCGTTTTTACGGCTTCGACGTGCTGGGAGTGCAGGAAGCGAAGCCGTCCCAGATGAGCGATCTGCGCGCGATGCCCGGTTTCGCATCGGTGGGTGTGGGCCGCGACGGGGGAGACCGGGGCGAATACTCGGCGATCTTTTATCGCACGGACCGTCTCCGGGTACTCGACAGCGGCACGTTCTGGCTCTCCGAGACGCCCGATACCGTTTCCAAAGGGTGGGATGCGGCCTTGAACCGGATATGCACATGGGCCAAGATGAAGGATCGGCGCACGGGGCGCGTGTTCTATTTTTTCAATACCCATTTCGATCACGTCGGCCGCGAGGCGAGGCTCCGGTCGGCCGAATTGCTTGCCGGGCGTATCCGGGCCGTAGCGGGCGACAAATATCCGGTGCTTTGCACGGGCGATTTCAACGCTCATGCCGAGAGCGAACCGGTCGCCGTGATGAAGACCGTACTGCGCGATGCCCGCGAGGCGTCGCAGACGCCTGCGTACGGACCTCCGTTCAGCTATGCCGGATTCCCCGTTCAGGTTCCCGAGAAGCTCAGGAACCGTACGCCGATCGACTATTTGTTCGTAAGCGGCCGCGTGCGGGTACTGACCTGCGGCTTGCTGTCCGACTCGGACGGGAGGAATCATCCCTCGGACCATTTCCCGCTGCGCGCCGTGATCGTATTCGACTGAGAAAGAAGTCCGGCCGTTTTCGGCAGGCGGCAGGTGTGCCGAAAGTAAGTGCAGGGGTTGCATGCAAAAATGTAAAGCCGGCACTCGCCGGCTTTACATTTTTGCATGCCTGAGATGATCGGCGACGGTTTCGAACTCCGGGAACAGGGTCGATTCGTCTATGTCGAGCTTCTCCAGATCCTCTAAAATGCGCTTCTTGCCTTTCGCGCTGATCGTATAGCGCCGGAACGGGAAAGTGAACTTCGCCGTGCGCGTTTTGTTCCCGTCTATCCCGAAAATGAAAAACGCTCCGCTCTGCCGCAGTATGCGGGGATTGTTGAGCTTCGGGAGAACGCAAAACACCCTTTCCAAGTCGTCGGGGGCGATTACGTTCATAAAGCGGGGCTTTTCGTATTTGATTTCGTGGAGAAGGTACCGGATTTGCTCGTATTCGTTGAAAACGGGCACTTTGTTCCTGTACGGGGACATCGTAAAATCGGCCGGTCTGCGAGCCGGATTCGCTACGACGCTTACAGCGTCGCTGTGGCGGTAACGGTGATTAAAGTCGGAGAGGCCGATTATATTTCGCTGACGGATATAGCTCAATGTGAATCGAGCGAACCGGCTATTGTTATTCGCAACTGGCTGCGGAATCGCAATACAATCAGTATTTAGGTATTTGGGAGAGCCTGTATAATCCGCACTTTAAACCTGTCGAATTCGACAGGTTTAGAAAAGAGGCCGGATTGAATGCCTTTACTCTGTCGCCGCAAACGTGGATTGCCGCGACGAACGCTGTTGGCATCGTATCTAAGTCGGGACGTTATGGCGGAACGTATGCACATAAGGATATAGCATTCAAATTTGCAAGCTGGATTTCGGTCGAGTTTGAACTATACATTGTCAAAGAATTTCAGCGGCTCAAAGAGCAGGAGCAGGCGCAACTGGGCTGGAGTGCGAAACGGGAACTATCGAAAATCAATTACCGCATCCATACCGACGCCGTACAGCAGAACCTGATTCCGCCGGAGCTCACGCCTGCCAAAGCCGCTATCGTCTACGCGAATGAAGCCGACGTGCTGAACGTCGCCATGTTCGGCATGACGGCGGGCGAATGGCGGGCGGAGCATCCCGACCTGAAAGGGAATATCCGGGATTACGCGACGATAAACGAACTGATTTGCCTGTCGAACATGGAAAACCTGAACGCCGTATTTATCAACGAGGGGCTGCCGCAAAGCGAACGGTTACAGAAACTCAATCGCATCGCCATTCAGCAAATGAGCATCTTGGAGAGTATCGAGGGGCGGAGGCTTATCCGGTAAATAAAAAGGAAAGGCATAGTTTCCAGCTATCCTCTCCTGTAATACATTGCAAATTAATTGTTTTTATACGAAACGAACAGAAAGCCTAAACAACTCAGAATAAAGAGGCGCAGACTTTCCGTATTTCTTTCAGACGCTCGGATAGGTTCTTGTCCTTGCGGGCGACTTGCAGATTATAGCGAGTTTGCAGGTTTATCCAAAACGTCGCCTCGATACCCAATGCCGTTTCCAGCATCAATGCCATATCGGTGGAAACCGGACGCTTCCCGTTCACGATTTCGTTCAGGAACGTATATTGCAAATTAAGCATTTGTGCGAACTTCTTCTGCGAGATTCCGCGTGCCTGCAATTCCTCTTTCAACACCTCGCCCGGATGTGTCGGTTCAAAAGGAATCAAATCCTTAGACCGGTATATGTTTTTCTGCGTATCCATACCATTTACCGATAATGATTGCTAATATTCAAAATCAAACATACCGTGATAACCGGCTTATCCGGCGTTTCCCTTACCTTAAATTCTAACCGGTATTTGGCATTGATCCGCACCGACGAAATTCCGGCGCGATCACCCGTTAATACTTCGTAATTCAAAGAGTGGATTCGATAGAGCGTTTCGATATTCTCTGCGGCAATCAGTTTGTCAAGGCAACGCTTATAGCCTTTAATGATTTCCGGCTGGAACCGGTGTTTCTTATCGTTGCATTGCCCTGTTTCGTATAGCTCCCTCAAATACTCTTTGTCAAACTCGATTAACATACCAAAGTTTTTCTACAATGCAAATATAATACATTTATCAATATATTCACTAAAAAAGTGAATTATATTGAATGTGTACGTCTGGCAAATGATTGATTAGTTATTGCAATGAGTTATTCCCATGGAATATTGTGTACCTCTATGCCCTTAAAAAATTCCTCCATCGAAATCCCGTAATATTTGCACAGAAGCCCGATTGTCGTAGCCGTTACATTTCTTTCCGCCACTTCATACCGGCTTATATTTATGCCGGTGTCCATTGTAACCCTCTGTTGGGACAAACGGCGAGCCGCACGAATTTCTTTCAATCTGCGTGCAATATCTTCAAGAAATTGTTGGTCGCGTCTATACATATATTGAAAGATGTTCCGGAAATTCTGTTTGTGTCTGTGAAAGTCTATCAAATATGCAATTTAATACTTTTTCGTCATAAACCACTGAATCCGTTGCAAATTCGGAAACTTTCGTATATTTGCCACACGAACGACTTATTACCGTTTACTTATGGCGAGTGAATTTGCTGATAGCGACAGGTGCGGCGGCAGGCGCACGGACAGCAAATAAGCCTTTCCTCTTTCGTGGCCGGGCTTATTTCCGCCCGTGCTTTCCTTCCCAAGTCTATTCCGAACGTGTACGGCTATGGCCGGGCGCGGTTTTTGTGCCTCTTTTACAAGGCGAAAGGTTCTTTGAATTAGGTTTGTGATTTTTTTCGAATCGCATACCCCTATTGTGAAAACATGGAATTTTCAGTACGTTTGTATTGGATTTGAAATAATCCGTATCTTGTTTTTTTTTATATAAAAACGGCAATTTTTAAGATTAAAAAAAACAGGTGGAACGAGGATGATTCTGTAAAGG
>ENA-ORUF01001582-ORUF01001582.1-human-gut-metagenome-genome-assembly--contig:-NODE-1582-length-23542-cov-3.108571_pt1 | contig 23542 bp, 35 predicted proteins | sample MGYA00242077_ERZ509203 | MGnify/ENA primary metagenome ERZ509203 (study PRJEB26280, sample SAMEA2338834) | human gut metagenome | biome: human gut; feature: human-associated habitat; material: faeces... | reverse complement strand
TATATAAATATATATTTTCTCTTTTTCTATGCCCATGCGTATAAGACAAGGGGGGAGTGCTTCCCGTTTTTCCGTAGTTATCCATAAAGCCGTGTGTGTATTGGATAATAATTTCGGGATAACTTCTCCATTTTCTTTTCCCGTCCTTCCACAGGTTCTTTCGCGTATAAGGGGGTTTCCCGAAAAAGTTCGGGAAAACAGGATAACCATTTATCTACATTGAATAAAAACCGTGTGAAAAGTCCGGGAACCTCTTCACGCCGCGGTTATTCCTCGATCCGGCGCGCGAGGCAGAAGAGCATGGTCTGGGGCCCGGCCTTCCCCTGATAAAGCTGTTGGACGATGGAGCCTTCCTTCTGGAGCTTGCTGAGGATTTCCTCGACGACGCGTGTCGGCGTCCCCTTGAGGTTCTTCTCGATGTGCCAGCGCGGGGCGCCCGGCTTCTTCTTGCTCACGCAGTAGCTCTTGATGGCCTTCAGGGTGCGTTGCGCGAGCTTGTGGAATTCGCTCTCGGCGAGGTTTTCCTCGATCTGACGGATGGTATTGTCCATCAGGTAATCGACCAGCGCGCACGCCCAACGCACGGAGTCCAGCCCGACTCGTTCCTCCCGGAGCAACGGACCGCGCAGGCTCGCGGCATGGACGAGCGCCAGCTTGTGCGCGTGCTCGGCCGCGCGGCCGTAGATTGAGGCGATCCCCTCGTCCTGCTTCAAGTACTGGTTCCGCAGCCTGAAATAGCGTTCGCCCCATTCGAAGAAATACCTCAGGGCCTCCTCGGTCTTCGGCACCACAATAGGGTTCGGCACCAGCTGCAGGTTCCCCGGGCCCGCCATCGGCGTCGCCATGTCGTGCAGATCGTTGATCGCGGCGATCAAATTTTCAGGGACGGCGACGTTCGTCGTCATCCGGGGGCGCTCGACCTCATGCCGGGACTCGAAGACGAGGCAGCGGGCGAGGAAACCGTCCGTAGCCTCCGAGCGGGTCAGATTGTCCCAGAAGCGATCCGGCGTCGACGCTCCGTAAAAGCTCATGTGGTGCCATTTCACCTCGATGTTGTCGCCGGAGCCGTAGGGCCGGACATGGGCGCGGTCGGTCGAGCTGAACAGTTTCATCAGCAGGGCCGGGACTTCCTGCGCCGAAGAGTTCGGACGTTTCAGCCCCTGCAGCAACAGGCCGATCTCGTCCAGAAAGAAGACGGAGCGCGCCTTGGCCTCCACGGAGAGCCACTTGAGGACGGCGGCTTCCGACGTGAGCGCGTTCGGGCCGAGGCAATTGCAGGCGCGCGTCCTGTTCAGTATCTGCGGGATCGCCGCCTGCGGCGAGTCTTTTCCCGCGCCGGAATAGCCGAGCGCGATGCAATAAAGGTTCGTCCGAAGCCCCGTCTCGGTCTGGAACTTCTGCCCGACCAGCGTGCCCATCGTCGCCAGCGCGCCGGCGAGAGAAAAAACGGGATGCGACACCGCGCTGGCCTCCCGCGTGTAGTCCATCATCTGCTCGGCGAGGCCTCCGGGGTGCAGCAGCTCGTCCGGTATCCCCTTTGCCGGTTCTTCCTCGGCCTGCGGCGCGGGGATGGCTTCGACCTCCGGCATGTTCCGCTCGGGATGATTGCGCCTATCGGTCTTGACGACGGAGGCGACCACGGCCTTCACTTCCGGCAGGGGCAACGGCTCCGGCAGCATGCTGTTCCACCCGACGGCGGAAAAGAGGCAGGTTTCGCCATCCATGCCCTTCTGCACCCACTGCCCCACCAGCCTCGCCAGCGCCGCGTTCCTCTGTCCCTTCAGAACGGGAGCCGAGGAGACCATGGTGGTCACGCGGGAAAGGTCGAGGCCCTCGGCACAAACGACCGGCTTCGTCTGAACCTCGAACGCCGCCAGATCATCCCACGCATCCATGCCGGGCGTGAAATGGAACTGGTAACACCAACCGCTTTCATGCACGGACGGCGGCGCGACGACGTATCCGCCGTCGGCCCGAATATCGACTTCCGGCGCGATCCGCACTCGGTTCTGGATATCCGTTCCGGGATGTCGATAGTAGCCGTGCCACCCTTTGCACGTCTGGACGTACACACCGGTAACCGGCAGGTTTTCCTTCATCCACTCGAGACCCGCCGCTCCATCCGCGTCGACGACGACCAGCCCGGAAATGCGCCCCGTCACAATGGCTATGTTGGCGTCGGGCCATCTGGTCCACCAGCTTTCGACCTCTTCCTCGGTCGGCCGCCGTTTTTGAAATTCTTCCCACTTGACGAGCGGCCGTTTGTCGCGCGCCACGGGAATGATGGAACATTCCCGCTTGGTGACGAAATCGAGCGCATCCATGAGCATCGTGTTCACGGTTTCCCTACCTTGCATGTATGCAGGCACCACCAGTCGGTGACGATGAACCGCGACCTGTCCTTCGTCCTGTGCTGCGTATCGTAGCCCTGTGACTCCAGCCCGGCGTCGCACAGAACGAGAGACTTTTCCTGCAGAGCGTGGGGACACCTGATCTCCGCAGGTTTCTTTCCCTTGTCGCGGCCCATCAGCTTTCCCTGTCCTGAGAATGCAGCCAGAGCACGGCGTCCTTCTTGTGGTAGACGACCCGCTTGCCCATTCTCCTGCGTTTCGCCGGACCGGTTCCCTGCGAATCTCGATTGGCGATTGTTTCCGGCGCGAACATTCCCCCGGAAAAAGCGGAAAGTTCTTTTCGGGTTACGTATTCCGGCATTTTATTGAATATTTTTTTCCAGTAGTCGGGCAATGTTGCGATTTCTGATGGCGTATCCACCGGCCGCTCCTTGTGCAAACAGCATTTGCGCTGTATGACGGTTCCGAAGCGTCACGAATCGTCACGGACTTTCATGACGCATTCTTGATCCAGTTGGTTTTACATGTTTTCCGGCCACAAATCGGGGCGAAGGACTGAACGGCTGATGCCGAGGCACTTCTCATAACGAATCGCCATTTCAGGCGAAATACCCCGAGTTCCAGTACAGTGAGAGAAAATGACGCTGCGATATGTGCCTACTTTTCGGGCGATGGCCTCGTAGGTCAGTTTCTTCTCAAGGCGGTAGTGCTCAAGTGCGTTTTCCATGCCGCTATGTTCGCACATGAAAACGCAGTTTGCAAGCGCACACAAAAACAATTCCTGGGGAGAAGGCCATGGCAAAGCAACAACAAACTGAAAAGACAGAAGAACTCACGCAAAAAAATGAAAAAACCGGAGGAGACATCTGGGATATGGCGGCCCAGAAAGCATGGGACGCCGTACTCGCCAAAAGCAGGCAACTGAGCCGAGAAGGCAAAACGCTGGAGGAAATCGCGGCTTTTGTCGGGGCGAGCAACCGGAGCACCATCGCCGGATGGCTGAGCGGAAACCGGGGCGGGCCGCGAGTCGCTTTCCCCGACATGCTGCGGTACATGCATACGTTGGGGCTCAACCTCGTGGATTTTCTTCCTCAAAAAGAGTTTCAGGTTCATCAGGTCGGCTCTTTTCACACCTTGCCGGCGAAACAGGGATACTCCGAACAGGAGGTGACGGCCCGCGGCATGTCCGTGCTGCCGGTCCATGCCCTTGCCGGGGCGGGGCCCGCATGGGACTTCGCGGAAGTCGATCCTCTCTTCTATGTGGGCGTTCCCGAATTCTTCATGCGGCAGGCCCCGAAAGCGGTCCAGGTTCGCGGCAACTCCATGGAGCCGACCATCCGGGATCAGGCCGTTGTCGGCATCAGCCCCGACGCCCCGGAGATCATCCAAGGAAAAATCTATGCGATTCGCTTGCCGTATGAGGGCATTGTGGTAAAGCGCGTCTACCTTGACCATGCCAACAAAGAGTTCGTTTTCAAGTCGGACAACAAGGAGCACCCGGATATCCATGTACCCTTCGCCGATGCGGACGGCATCATTCAGGGCCGGGTGATGTGGGTATTGCAACAGGCGTAAACAACAAGGAAAATATCTCAGAGAACCCCGTTTTTCGGGGTTTTTTTGAATCCGTGCTGTTCGCGTATGAAAACTTTATCTTGACTTTGTACGCACTAGAGAACATTGTGTGTTCACCGGCAAACAAAAATACGGAAGCCGGCGACCACACAATCAGCGCGAAGAAGCCCCCTATTAGGCGTTGTACCCGTCGAGCCCCCGTCCCTAACCGGTCGACAAGGCCATGACCACGGCAAGGCGTCGCAAACAAGGGCGGAGCCCCCGGCGGATGAAGCAAGCCGGGGAGGAGAATGGAAAAAGGAAGAATGGGGCGGGCAAAGGATACTTTGCCCGTCCCTGCTCGAAAAAAGGTGAAGACCCTGCTTATTGCATCAAGACGGATGAGTGAACTGCTGAATGCGGCGAGCCTGAAAACATTGTGGAAACCACCCATTGGGCCGGAATCGCGCTCCATCCGCCAATCATTGTTTCCGAGGATGCCGGAACGGCCCGGAACGCCTTCCCCCTTCAGGCGTAACAGCGGCTCCCCCTCCTCCGGTATCCCCGGAAGCAATGCCGCCTTCACTCCCCCCTCAAAAAACTCTGGAGGAACAATGCCTCAATCGCTCGACAAAGCCATTCAGGAAAGCGTCCTTGAATCCCAAAAGGGCGCCAAGGCCATCGCCATCGCCGTCGGCAAGTCCTATTCCACACTCATGCGCGAGATCAACCCGTGCGATACGGGAGCCAAGCTCGGCGTCGGGACGTTCATGGGCATCATCAAGACGACCGGAGACGTCAGGCCGCTCGAACTTCTGGCGGCGGAACTGGGATACCGGCTCATTTCTGTGGAAGAGGCGACGTCATGAACGACAACGACAGCCTTCCGCTGAAAGCGCGCTGCCCTCAGTGCCATAAGGAAAACCTTCGTCAGGGCGCCGGCCTTGTAGCCTGCGTCGCCTGTGGACGCATCTACAAGATCAACGGTGACGGAACCATCACCTTCATGGAAATGGATACCTCCACAGTCTTGACCGTCAAGGCATAGCAAACTGGAAATCAGGAGGAAAAACATGCCCGCATCCGACTCCAGCCTCATCGCTTCGGCGGCCACGGTCGAAGGCATCGCCAAGCTCGTCAACCGATTTTACTTCTCCAGCTCCTATGTCGTCAGGCCGAACACGCTGACGATCTACGACTCCAGAACGGGGAAAATCCCCAACGGTGTCCGTGTCGTCAGGCAGGGCAAACGCTATCGCCTTGAACTGACGAATACCGAGAAATGAAGAAGCCCGGCGTAGTTTCGGGCTTCTTCATTTCTCGCTGCCTCTACGGGCTTCGGGATTCCTCCCGGCGCCCGCAGGGATAACGCAAGAATCCCCCGGCAAGGCGCCGCAATGCGGCTGCGGGGCATGGCGAAAGTTGCAGGGCCATGCCCCGCTTTCACATCGTTCCCGTCTCTCAAAAAAGAAAAAACATTTTAAATCAATAAGTTGCTATTACACCAAACGTATCGCAATGTGTTTTCACCGGCAGGGGGCAACCCCCTGAAACGACAGGAGGAACGACACAATGTGCTACGGAATGGGATGCCGCTTTGAAGATTGCAACGGGGACTGCACGAAGCCCCGTTTCACCCCTTGTGCCATTGAAGAACAGGAACGAGAGGAAGAGGAACGCGCCGCCGCGCCGGCGGCCGAGGAAGAAGACGAAGAGGAAGACTGAACGCAAACGCCCTCCGTCGATGCTACCAACACCGACGGAGGGCTGACCGGCAAACCTGAACTGGAGGTTTGCAGTGGCTGCGAAAGCGGTACCAAAATCAGCCCGGAAAAACAAGGGCGACGCGGTACCTGCTCTTCCGCCGGAAAAAGGCTTGACCGCTCTGGAACTGGCTGCGGCGGAGCAGGTTTTCCGCGACCTGACAGACACGAAGCACATTGAGGAACAGGGGCTGACTCCACAGGAATTCGAGGAGGCATCCCGCGAACTTGCGGAGTTGGCCCACAACGTACCACCCCTACCCGACGAGGCACCAGATGACCCCAATCAATCCGATGAAAAACCCGATGCTGCAGGAGGCCAAGCGCAGAGAAACCCGTAGGCACGTCCCGGGGCTCGTCTGGGTGCTCGTCGCCCTGGCCCTGCTCTTCTGCAGCAGTTTCGCCATCCAGTCCGACAGGGAATGCGGCATCAACGCCACGTCAATCATTCGGAAATAAAGGAGAACGCCATGAGTCAGCAGCCCGCTGCCCCCCTTCCTCCCTCCGTTCCCGAGCATTCGCTCGCCGCGCTCATCAGCCGCGGCGCCATGCTCAAGGCCCAAATGAATCTCGCACAGGAAGAACTGGGCAGAATCAATCAGCAAATCGCGGATCAGACCCGGTTCCTCGAAGGGAAGAACACCGGACACGTCTTCGGCGGCGGCTACGACGTCACCGTCCAGAAGCGCACGAACGTCAAGTGGGATCAGGGCAAGCTCCGGGCCGCCCGCGAGGCCCTCGGCGACGACGATTTCTTCAAGGTCTTCACCTGGGAGTTCAAGCCCTCCGGCGCAAACGACCTGAAGGCGTTCCTCCAGTTCGGCGGCGACAAGGCCAAGCGAGTGCTCGAAGCCATGACCGTCACCGTCGGCGCGCCGCAGGTCACCTATACCCGGATTCGGCAGGAGGGGGAAAACTGATGCCCCTCAAGCCCATTACCCCGGAAACGGCGAACCGTTTCTGCTGCCTTGTCGTCGCCCCGGCGGGAACGGGGAAAACCAGCCTGCTCCGTACCATCATGGGGCAGGAATTCAACCCCGATGCCCGGCAATGGGAACAGAAGGAAGAACCGAGCCAGAAGGTCTGCACGCTTTCCGCGGAGGCGGGCCTGCTCTGCGTCCGCGATCTGGTCACGGCCGGGCTGGTGCAGGGCTACGAGATCGGCTCCCTGCTCGACTTCAAGGAAGCCCTTTCCATGCTCATGCAGCCCGACTTCAAGGAACGTTACCAGTGGGTTTTCATCGATTCCCTGACGGAAATCTCCTCCCGCTGCGTCGAACACATGAAACAGAAGCATCAAGGCGGTAAGGACGCCTTCAAGCTCTGGGGCGAATACAACGACACCATGACGCAGATCATCAAGGCGTTCCGGGACATGACCGACTACAACGTCGTCTTCACCTGCCTTGAGAAGATCGAGACCGACGAACAGAAAATCCGCTACGTCGCCCCCGCCATCTCCGGCAACGAACTCAAGGAGCGGCTGACCAGCTACTTCGACGAGGTCTTCCGCATGGTGGAGTTCACGACCGAGGAAGGGCGTTCCATCCGCGTGTTCCATACGGACAAGCCCATCGGGCTCGCCAAGGACCGCAGCGGCTGCCTCGGCTCCATCGAAAACCCCAACCTCTTGCACATCCAGCGCAAGATTCTCCCCTAGGAGCGCAACCATGGTCACGTTGAACACCAGCCTCGAAAGCTACAGCACCATCGAACAGTTCCAGCTGCTGCCTCCCGGAGAGTACCGGGTGGCCATCATGAACACCGAGGTCAAGGAAACCCGTTCCGGCGGCTCCATGCTCGCCATGACCTACGAGGTGCAGGACGGCGAGCGCCGCGGGGCCAAGGTCTTCGACAATCTGAACATCTGGCACTCGAGCCCGCGGGCCGTCGAATTCGCGCTGCGCCAGCTCAAGACCATCGCCACCTGCTGCGGGCATTCCAACCCCAACTACATCGCGGACACGTCCGAACTGCACGGGCGGGAGATGATCGTCAAACTGGCCATCCGCAAGGGCGACGACGGCACCGAGTATCAGGACGTCAAAGGCTACAGGGAAATCGGCAACGCGCAGCCCGGCGTCCAGCCCGCGCCCGCCGCGACGCCTCCCGCGGCGCCGGGGAGCATGCCGCCGCCCGCCTCCGGCGCAAAAAAGCCGTGGGAGTAGGCGATGGACCTCCGGCCATACCAACGGGAAGCCTTGTCGAACATCCTCGACGCGATCCGGCGGGAACGGTTCATCCTGCTTCAGGCGGCCACCGGCGCGGGCAAGACGATCCTCTTTTCGGCGCTGATCCGCCATTGCATGGAATCCTACGACATGCGGATAGGCGTCATCGCACACCGGGAAGTGCTGATCCGGCAGGCATACGACAAGCTCCTGAAGGTCTGGCCGGAGGGAGCGCCGTATACCGGCCTCGCCTGCCGTTCAGCGGACAAGCGGGTGGACGTGGAAGCCCGGGTGGTCATCGGTTCGCCGCAGACCCTCGCAGGACGCCTCAACGAGATGCCGCCGCTGCATCTGCTTATCCTCGACGAATGCCACAGGGTGCCGCCGCGAAACGAAAAGAGCCAGTACAGGACGCTCATCGAACGCCTGACGGGCTACTATCCGCAACTGCGCGTCGTGGGATTCACCGCGACCCCGTACCGTCTGGGGCACGGCATGATCTACGGCGCGCGCTGCCGTCCGGGGAAAAAGAACTGGTGGGACGCCCTGCACTACCAGATCAGGATTTCCGCGCTGCAGGAACAGGGCTACCTCGTGGCTCTGCGCGCCAAGGAAGCCGAGAACATCGACGGCGATCTGGAGTCCGTGCGTACGGACAAGGGCGAGTACAACACAGCCGACCTTGCCCGGCTCATGGAAAAGGAAGTGCACGTCGGTTCAGCCGTCAACGCCTACCGCAGATACGGCGAGGGCCGGAAGCACGTCGTCGTGTTCGCGGTCACCATCAGCCACGCCGAAAAGCTGGCCGGGGCGTTCACAGCCGCGGGCTTCCCCTCCGGCTGCGTCCACTCGGAAATGCCGCAGGCGGACCGGCGGCGCGTGCTGGCGGACTTCGAATCCGGGCTGCTGGAGGTCGTCTGCAACGTCGGGGTGCTCACCGAGGGCTGGGACTGCACCGCCGTCGATTGCATGCTGATGTGCCGACCGACCTTGAGCCCGGCCTTGTACGTCCAGATGATCGGACGGGGCCTGCGTCCGCATCCGGGCAAGAAGGACTGCCTCGTGCTGGACATGTCGGGCAACTGCCGCCGCCACGGCGACCCCGACGATCCGCACATCCCGCTCCCCGCGGGGACGCAGGGCAAGAGGGAAAAGAACGAGCCGCGCATGAAGACCTGCGAACGCTGCGAGGAGCTTGTCCCTTCGGCGGCGCGGGAATGCCCCGCCTGCGGCTGGCGTTTCCCCGAGCCGGAGGTCGTCGAAATCGACGCGCAGGTCGAAATGGCGGACGTGAAATGGTCGCCCTTCGAAGTCGCCGTCACGTCCTGCACCCCGTCGGCATACCGCAGCCGGGCCGGAAACGACATGCTGAAGCTCTCGCTCATGTGCCGGTCGGACAGCCCTTTTCCCCTGCTGGTCAACCACTTCCTCGACATGGAGGGACAGGCCAGCGGCTACGGCCAGAGCAAGGCGCGCCTGCTCTGGCGTCGGCTCGCCGGAACGGAGCCGCCGGAAACGGTGGGCGAGGCCGTGCGGCGCGCCGGGGAACTGCATATGCCCGAACGCATCGTGGTGAAGCAGAACGGCAACTTTCTGAACGTAGTGAGATGGTGAGGTAACGATGGTTCTTCTGCCGCAGGATCGCATTGTGGCCGACATGTACGAAGCCGCCGAGCGTTCGCGCCGCGCGGAAACCCGCAACTATCTGGGCATGTCCGGCATCGGCGACCGCTGCGCCCGCAAGCTCTGGTACCAGTTCCGAGGGTACTCCCCACGCCTGCTTGAGGGGCGTTCCATCATGATCTTCGACCTCGGAAACCGGGTGGAGGACTCGGTCGTCACCTGGCTGCGCCGCGCCGGATACCGCGTCGAAGGACAACAGGACGCCTTCGAAACCCACAACGGACTGTTCCGGGGGCACTGCGACGGCAGGCTGCACGGCGTCACGTCCCGCCCGCACATCCTTGAGATCAAATCCGCCAACGACAACAAGTTCAAGGCGTTCAAGGCGGGAGGGGTGCGCGCCGTCGCTCCGGTCTACTTCTGCCAGGTGCAGTGCTACATGGGCTACGCCGGGCTGGAGCGCGCCCTTTTCGTGATCATGAACAAGAACACCTGCGAGCTGTACACCGAGCGCGTGTATTTCTGCCAAGAGGACTTCGAAGCCCTCCATCAACGCGCCTACGCCATCATCTCCAGCCGGAAGCCCCCGGAGGAAGGCTGCCCGCCGGACAGCCTCGACTGCGCATGGTGCGACTTCCGCAACCACTGCCGGGCCCCCGACCTCGCCGTCCAGACCCGCCGCACCTGCGGAACCTGCCACTGGCTCGACGTGGACGGAACCGCCATGCGCTGCGGGCACCAAACCCATCCCATGCCCCTCAAGCGGTGGGGAGAGACGTGCGACGACTGGCTGTTTCAGGAATCAGTGGACAACGTACCGTTCTAAGACGTACAGTAAATCATTCTCGATATAAATGGACGGAAGAATAAATTTCCGTAAGACAGATGGAGGTGACTGCTCGCACTTGAAATACGAGACAACGCTGAAAAGACAGTAACCGATCCATATAGTCCGAGATCCGCTGCAAAAAAGGAGTGGTTCATGACTGTGCATATAAAAATGGGACTGGAACTGGGCAAACAGAAGAAAATAACCATCACCAATCTCAAAGCCGTATTGCAGGGCGTGATTACAGGGGTCGGTCGTGCCTGCCTCGCTCCTTCATTCGCCACAAGGCAACGGTGGTTTGGCACTTCTGCAGGAACTGTTGTTGCAAGCATGACTAAAATGAAGCAATTTGTGGACGGATGTGCCACAATCTATGTGGAATACCGCAATGATCCGCAAGGATTTGCGTATGTTTATTCGGACGCCATGCGTAAGAGTATGAAGTATGGAACATTTATCGTCTATGTGAATGATTTGTTCTTCCGGACAATCGATTTTACCCGCGCTGAAAACCTACATATGAGCCATCAAAATACGCTAGGTGTACAAATATTGACTCTATCACACGAGTTGAGTCACCTTGTTTTGGGAACGAATGCATCCGGTAGCCCGTACAGTATAGAGCATTATGAAAACAATGCCCTTCTTCTTGTGGGTACAAATCCTGTTTATGCTGCCAATAATGCAGACAATTTTGGATATTGCATTGAAGAATGCTCATAATATCTTTTGAGAGCTACCCAAAACACGAAAAAGAAGAATGTGATGGAGAAAGCATTTCCCGTCGCCTCCCGTGGGTGACGCCGGGCTCGGCAACGTTTACGTCTTCATCACCCACATATGTGCCTTTCCGCTCTCCGTTCCATAACGTCCTCTCTTCTCCCTTTATAGATTTTCTGGTAGGGGGAGAGGCAGGAGGACGATAATGAACCACATCATCCGCAGCGTTTCTGCGCTGCTTCTGGTTCTGGCACTCGCCTGCCCCGCGTTCGCGGACGGCATCGGCGTAGAAAACAAGGCGTTTATAAAGGCCTTCAACGGCAACAAGCATGCTTCGGAACTCGGTCTTTTCTTTGGGAAACCTGTTTCCAGCGACGCGCGCGGGCATAAGGAAGTCACGACCTACCGCATCGGGCTGAATGTCTTCGTTTCCTTCGAAACGGGGAAGGGCTCCCCCGAAATCGAACAGATCAAATTCTTGGGCATACCGGACGGCACGTCCAGCGGCGCAATGACCATTTATGGCGGCGCCCTGCTTCTCTTCGAGACGCTGACGCCGACGCTTACCCCTCAGCAGAGGAACGTCACCATCAAGGAACTCGGGCTTGATAATCTGGACAGGATTGCGGAAAAGCCGCGCTCAGCCGAGCTTCGCGACCTGTCGTACATCACATGGATTGACGAGGACGGCCTCTGGATGACCGTCAAGCCTGACTGATTAAGTGAGACTTCGTTTCCCTTATAATTACTGGACAGTTTTCCAAAAGAGCATTCAATGCGTAAAAGAAAAGCCAAAACGGAACAAGAGTTGGGCGAAGCTCTGAACGAAGATGCAGATTACATTGAAATAGAAGGAGATTTAGGGAAAAAAGTCATTAAAATCAAAGCGACAGGCAATCTCGCTTGGGTAGTCTGTATCGCGACTTTTGCTGTTGCCATTACAGTAATAATAACCATGGTTCCCGCTAAAGGGGGAATCTCTACCCTACAACATGCTGTTACAAATGGAGTCGCTGCGACTATCCTCAGAGGGGGAGTAGCCACTTCAGCCCTCGGAGTGGGAGTAGCCACCTCAGCCCTCAGTATTGCAATTGCCGCAGGTGGTGTAGGTGCGCTAAACAAGCTGCGCAAATACGACATGACCGAAGAAGGAAATAAACTTATTTTGACGAAAACAAGTTAATTTTCTTTTACAAATGGCTACAATTGCCTTTTTTAGCCACCTGCAAGGGTGGCTTTTTCGTCCCCTTGACAACCCACGCGATTTGCGGCGATTATGGACGCACTACTTTACAGGCAGCGTCCGCGCCGTTGTCCCCAATATGCGCGCCACCCTGCCCGGCATCACGCTGGGTCTTTTCGTGCTATGCGCACGTCTCCAGTCGTCTTTTCATGCCGGGATGATAGCCCCGAATACAATACTCCTCTGGAGGAATAAGGGCAGCGCTCCTGTAAGCGTAGTTGAGTCCCGGCATTCTCATACAATATGCCGACACTACTAAATTACAGGAGACTCACTATGAGTCAGGCCCAACTGTCCCCCGTGAATTTTTACGGCGACACCATCTTTTGCGTCTGCATCCAAAACCAGCCGTACACGCCAATGAAGCCCATTGTTGGAAATATGGGCCTGAATTGGCAATCGCAAGCGGCCAAGCTCTCCGCAAACGCTGAAAGATGGGGGATCGCGATCATCGCGATCCCTAGCTCCTCCGGCGATCAGCAGACCCTTTGCCTTCCGCTTCGGAAGCTCCCGGCGTTCTTCGCCTCGATCAACCCGAAGAAGGTGCGCCCCGAACTGCGGCCAAAGATTGAACTGTACCAGAACGAGTGCGACGACGCGCTGTGGGACTACTGGATGAAGGGCAAGGCCGAACGGGAAAAGTCCGCCGAGGCCGCTCCGCTCGCGCTGCCCGCCGAACCGTACGCGCGGCTGAACACCGCACAGATGCAGGCGCTGCGGGCCGCCCATCGCGGGTGGGCCGAGGAAGTCCGGTACAACGGGCGCTTCAAGGCCGAGTACACGACATGGCTCATCCTCAAGGGCCATTTCGGCGGCGTCTCCCGGCTGACAGACCTGCCCGCGGCGTGGTTCCTTGAGCTGGTCGATTTCTGCCACGCCCAGCAGCGCAAGGAAATCGCCTCCCGACTTCCCCGCACGACCGCCCTGCCCGCCGCCCCGCGACCGGAGGCCCAGCCTCTGGCCACGCCGCCGCAAGTCCCGGAACCGGCGAGCGGGGGCATCGACCGGCAGGCCGGGCAGGTGAACCGCCTTATCGAACAAGCCAAGGGCATCGTCCACCCGCTCTGCCGTCCCGGAGCCTTCCGGTTCGGCCTGTCCGGGCGGCCCAAGGCCACCTATGACGCCTGCGACGACGCCGTCAGCCTCGTCATGTGCAATCTGAACGCCGCGCAGTTCGCCCTGCGGATCGCGCAGCGTCTCCATAAGGAGTTCGGAACCTCGTTCTGGAATCGTTGAGCCATGCGCCACGAACCGGAACGGCTGACCAAGGAGGAACTGGAGGAGGCCGAAACGGTTTTTCAGGAACTGGAAAAGGACATCCCCGCTCTGGAGGACGCCCCGCTTTCGCCCGAAGAACTGTCCGAGGCCGCGTTCACCCCTGACGAACTGAACAAACTGGAAAAGGAAAAGCCGCTCTAGCGGAGCGTAACGAAAGCCCGGCCCACGCCGGGCTTTTTCATTTTCAACCGATGGAGGAGCCATGGAACCGCAGTTCACTCCCGGCCCGTGGACATGGACTGAAGACGGCATTCTGGGAGAGGAGACGCCCGTCCTGTTTGTCCGCGCCGGTAGGGGCGACGCCGGCAGCGGCTGTCCGGAGTGCGTCAGGCGTCTGACGATCTCACGGGAAGACAGGAACCTGATCCTTGCGGCCCCCGAGCTGTACGGCGCGCTCAGGGAACTTCATGCAGCCTACGGCTGGTCCCTTTCCGAGCACCATCAGCATCAGATCCGCGCCGTCCTCGCCAAGGCGCGCGGCGAACAGGAGGAAGCATGAGCCGTTCGCGCAATCGCGTCACCCTCTGGCTGGATACCGAAACCACGGGCACCGACCCGGAACGCCACGGCATCGTCCAGCTGGCGGGAAGCATCGACGTCAACGATGAGGAACGGCTTTCCTTCAATTTCAAGGTACGGCCCTTTCCCGAAGATGAAATCTGCGACGAGGCCATCGCCGTCCACGGGATCACCCGCGAAGCAATGGCGAAGCTGACGCCGCCGCAGCAGGTGCATCGGGAGCTTGTCGAACGCTTCTCCCGTTTCGTCAACCGCTACGACAAAACGGACAAGATGTTCTTCGCGGGATACAACGCCCAGTTCGACCTCAACTTCATGCACGGCTGGTTCAGGAAGTGCGGCGATCCCTATTTCGGCTCGTGGGTCTGGTGGCCAGCAATCGACGTCTCCGTCCTTGCCATGGAACGCCTGAAGGCCCGCCGCGCGGAGCTGAAAAACTTCAAGCTCGGGACCGTGCTGGAGTTCATGAACATCTGCCCGGACGGAGAGCTTCACGACGCCCTGACGGACATCCGGCTGACCAAGGCGCTTTACTGGAAAATCATGCGATAACGACTTGATACGCACGGGAAAAAGAGCGAACACACAACCACGGAGAGCAATACAACAAACAAAAACAGCAGGTTGAAAACATGGATAACGGCATTGCGGAACTGCTCGATGGCTTTTGCCAAGAACACGAATACGAATTCCGGCCCGCGTATTCCGGCCGGGGCATGTACGGCGCCACCTGTCCGGGAATCGTCGCCGACAAGAACGGCTTCGACCTTGCCCTTGAACTGGCGGAATACGCCCTCGAACAGGAAGCGGAACTCTACGACGTGACGTTCCAGCTGCGGGGAAGCCGGACGGACAACATGGGGCTGAGCTCCATCACCTACTTCCCCCATGCCCTTGGGTAACCCTCTCACGGAGGAGGCTCGAATGACCATCCATCTGATCCGCAGCGGCTCCAACTGGGCGCGCCTCAAGATGTTCGAGAGGCTTTTCTCCTCGGACTCGCTGAAATTCACGTACATCGACGAGGACTTCCCCTCCCGCGACAAGGCCATGGAAATAATCGCCGGAGCCGACGCGGCCATTCTGCTCGGCATGCCGGACATCAACGCCGCCGTGGAGTTCGGCATGGCCAAGGGCATGGGCAAGCCCACGGCGACGATTGATGCCGCCCTCAACCCCTCTTCGACGCATCTCTTTTCAAAAAGGCAATACCTTGACAGTGTTGAACCGGACATCATCGGAGACATGGAAAGGCTCCTGAAAAGTTTGTCCGCCTGACCCGAGGCCCGGTTCGCCGGGCCTTTCTTTTATCCAACGCATAACGGAGCATGTATGGAAACCAACGAATCCCCCACCCTTCCCATCGAAGAACGGCTCGAACCGGAACACATTCCCGACGCCGAATCGCAGAGCGAAAAACAGCCTTCCGAAGAGACGATCACCCTATGCGTCGCCTCCTACGCCGACGACGGCGTCAACGCGACGCTGATGGACCGCTACGGCAATGCGGCGGAAATGCCCGTACCGCCCGAAGCCTTCTTCAACGGCGAACGGCTGCCGGAGGGAAAACCCTTCGATATCCCTCTTGCGAACTGCCCTGAGTACCTGATCGCGGCATACCGAAAGACCCGGACGGAGGAAAACGTCTCCACGTCGTCGGGCCCCTCCAACGCGTATGTCATCCGGCGGGAAACGTGCATGGCCAAGCGCCCTCTGGACGAAACCGAACGGGAGCGCGTCGGGGAACAGATGGCAAGGGCCCTCAAGCGCAAGGAAGACCTCGAATCGGAGCTGGATACCGCCCGTAAAAGCTACAACGCGAGTATCAAGGAGGCGGAGAAGGACGCCATGAGGGCCGCCCGCGAATGGGAAGCCGGTTCCAGAGAATACGAGGTGCTGTGCGACGTCGTTGCCGACTATGACAAGGAAGAATTCGTGTGGACGGAAACGGAGGAGCCTTACCGTGAAGTCATGCGACGTCCCATGACGGCTGAAGAAAAGCAGTTTCCGCTGCCTTCCTTCTATCCGCAGGTCGGCGGCCAAGCCCCGGAAGACCCGCTCGGCGAGTCGCCCGACGAAGCGAGGAGCTGCATTTCCTGCGAACGCTACGCGCCCGGCGGAAAAACGGCTCCGGAACTTTGCAAACAATGCCGGCAGTGCGACGAGGAGGCTCCGAACGATTTCTGGACGCCCCGCAAGGCTTGTCCGACCTGCCTCGACGCCTCCGGCAAGGTCACTATGCCGCCCTGCTCCGGCTGCCGGTACAACGCCGACGAAACGCACAGGGGCGATGCCGACAACTGGCGGTGGAAAGATTCCGGCTGCGCCCGCAGCGAGGCGGCGGAAGATATCGGCGAAAAGGAGGGCATGGCGTGCTGACCAGACGCATGGCGAAAAGACAGCATTGCCCGCTGATGCCGACGACCAAGACCTACAAGTATCACGCCAACGGCGCCGGGATCGCCTATGAAGTCATCGAATACGGAAGGTGCATGGGCGAAGGGTACCCCAAGTGGCGGGACGGAAACGATAACGGAAAAGTATGCTCTGATGAAGAAAACGGCCGGGAAAATCGTACTCGCTCCGCCAATCCTAACTACTGCGGCAGCCGTACCTATCCCGAACGCTACGGCTGCTGCGGAGGCTGACCATGCCCGGTTACGACGATCCGAACCGCCCGGAATGGGCGGGCAAGCGTAAGGCAAAGAACTTCACCCGCATCAACGCCGCCTGCAAGGGCCTGAAAACCTCCGACGGCAAACCGCCGACGGAATGCCCCAAATGCGGCACAAGCCACAAGTTTGCGGCCTGCCCCGTGTGCGGATGCCCGCGATCAAAGAAGAGGTAATGCCATGCTCAAGGGATAAGGAAAGAGCGCTGACTGTCTTAGGCACATGGAACACAGGCATATTCCACACCGGATAAAAGGCTTCTAACCAAAAGGAATACTTATGAGAGAGAGAGAGAGAGAGAGAGAGAGACGGTTCCTAGCCTGACGGGCCGCCGGGAGGTGCGCTGATGGCACTTCCTCAACTTCTGCGCATGGTACAGGAACTCAAGGGAACCCTTGTCACGGTAATGGGCAAACTTGTTCCCAGCGGCGTCATTTTGATGTGGTCCGGCTCCACAGATACCATTCCGGCGGGCTGGGCATTGTGTAACGGACAGGACGGCACTCCCGACCTGACCGACCGCTTCATCCTCGGGGCGGGGAAAACCTACCAGCCCGGCACGACTGGCGGCGCGGCCACAGTCACCCCCAGCGTCGCCGCCCGAAGCGCTCATGCAGGGATTGCCGTTCAAAACGCAGCCCTTTCCATCTGGACCGGAGCCGCAGGTACCGGAATCGGCATTCAAGGCACGACGCTGGATGGAAATACCTTGCCGAGCCATGCACACACCTCTATCCAGCCATCTGAGTATAGAGACAACGGGTGGGGTGATAGCGGCAATATAACATTTAGAGGCCCTACACAAAAAAATGGTGGCTATACGGGCAACTCATGGGCACACGCGCACGGCGTTTCCGACCCCGGCCATGCCCATGCGGTCGGCTCATCCGAGCATAGCCACGGCATCACCGACAGCGGACATACTCATGCCCTTACGGCACAGGCCATCAGTACCATGTCTCCCTATTATGCCCTGTGCCTCATCATAAAACTGTGAGGTAGCTATGCAGTCAGAAAAAGAAAAGAGCACTGAAATCCCCGGGTGGACGTATACCTACGCCACCACAGACGATGGCCGCAGTTTTCGGCTTGCACAGGACCCCTGTGGGCATTTCCCCTGGTGGAATATCTGGATGCCCCTCAGTTGATGCCGAGCCACTTCCTCTCCATGGCACATTCGCATGGTTTGTTTGGAAAATAAGAAACCTATTCTGTTCCGGCCGGGCTTTTCATACCCCAACCTTTAACCCAAGGATTCAACATGACCATCGGAGAACTGATCAAGAAGCTGGAAGCCTTCGATCCTGAGCAGGACGTCTGCATCATGCTGGACGGCAGCGAAGGCGCGGGCATGTTCGACATTGATTCGCAGCCCACCGAATGCGGCTGCGAAGACAGAGAAGGCAAGGAATTCACGGAAACCGTTATCGGACTCTATCCTGTTGACGCCGCCGTTGAAGAAACGGAATAACCCCACCCCTTCGTGGGCCGCGCATACGAATCACGCGAAAAACTATGTTGAATGAAAACTTCACAGCACGACTGCGTGACGTCGAAATCGCGCAAAAGCGTCTCGAAGAAGCCAAGGAAACCCTCCGAGCAGCCCAAATGAGCCGCCACAAGAGGCCAGCCCGTTTCAGGAAGGGGAGCGTGTTTCAGGCTACAGCGAATCGCATCCTGAGCGCGTCGGCCGCATCTGCCGTATCGAATACCGCGCAGCGAAACCGTACTTCAAGCTCGCCGTCAATCCCGTCAAGAAAAACGGGGAAATTTCGGGTGTCATCCGCTATGCCCACCATCCTGAAAACTGCAACGAATCAAGGAGAACCCTCATGAATAAGCAGGAACTCATCACCGCCGTCAGCACGAAAACCGGCCTCGCCAAAGGCGAAACCGAAAAAACCGTTAACGCTCTACTGAAGGTTGTTTCTGATGAACTGGTGGCCTCCGGGCAAATTTCCCTGAACGGCCTGGGTACGTTTGTGGTCGTCCACCGCGGAGCCCACCCCGGGCGGAATCCCCGAACCGGGGAACAGATCTCCATCCCGGCATCGAAGACCGTCCGCCTGAGTCCTTCCAAAAAACTCAAGGATGCCGTCAACGGCTGAAAGGGGCTGGCAGGCATCATCTTTCACCTGTCGCGCATACCGTCGAAAGAAGAGCTGTCACGCCCTCCGGGACGACGGAGAATGCATATTTCCGACAAAGATATCTCATGGACAACAACTCGTTAAACATTATCCATCGTGTTCCTCATGGTTAGCCCTGTCTGAGGGCATCTCCGACCTTGAAACCAGTTGATAGGAATCTCTATGAAAGGAAAAAGCGGTATGAAGGTTCGCTGGTCCTCCGGCTCCGGCGGATACTATACGGAAAAGCTCGGCATCATCGAAGCAGTCGTTCCCGCCGGAGAGTCTCCACGCTGCTACGCAGAACAACTCGCAGTGAAACATGGAATTAAAGCTCCCGTTCTGGGTCTTGCCCGGGATCATGAATCCTACCTCGTCAGAGTCCCTACCAAGACCGGAAAGGCTGGAAAACTCTACTGGCCCCGGGTTGCAGCATTAGAGGCTGAAGAATGACGAAATGGGAAAGGCGGCTCACTTTGATGTGGGTCGCCTTTTTTCTGACCATCTGCTTGAAGAGATGCACATGCTGAAAGACATGTTCCGCGCTCAATCCGAGGAAATCGTTGTGGACATGTTCGCGGGCGCGGGCGGCGCGTCCTGCGGGCCTACGTCGACGTCATGGGCAAGACCCGCGACCACCGATTCGACGACCTCATGGACAAAATCCGGCACTGGCTCGGGGAATGCGAGGAGATGCTGGAGCGGCGGCCGGTGCCAACCGGACAGACTCGGAAATCATCGAAAAGCTGCGGATCGTCCTTTCCCGCATCGACTGCGGGCCGCAGAAATCCCCGCGCGAGCAGTACACCCACTGGGGTGCGGCGATCTTCTGCGCCCATACCCTGCTCGTGGACGTCCGGGCCACATGTCCGGTCTGGTACGAGAAGGCGGTTCGCCGCAAGAACGCCGCGGGCGCCATCACGAACCGCTATCCGTGGCGGTATCTTTACACGGTCATGGAACGCCTCGCCGAAGGGCTGGAAGTAACCATTCCCGAGGCGGCGGAACTCGGAACGGAAATCTATATGGAGACTGTTTGATATGGCAGAAGATCGCCTTTTGAAGCTCAAGGATTTCATCGGTCGTGTAGGTGTAGTTTCCTCAACATGGCGGAAGTGGTCACAAGAAGGAAAGGCACCGCAATCCCAAAAGAAGGGGCGGTGCCGGTTCTGGAGAGAGTCTGACATCAACGCTTTCATTGCGGGGAAATGGAAGCCAACCCAACGAGAAAATCAGACCACGCCTGCATCATCTGGCGGCGCTCGGTAATGTACTCCGCCCGGTTGTACGCTGCACGCACCTTGTTTTCTTCAACATGCGAAAGCTGGCGCTCGATGACATCCGGGCGCCAGCCCATTTCATTCAGAAGGCTTGAAGCCATCGCCCGAAAACCGTGCGCCACATGGATGCCGTCAAAGCCCAAACTCTTGAGTGCTGCGTTGAGCGTGTTCTCAGAAATGGGCACATCCTTTCTCGCCCGCATCGACGGGAACAGGTACTCCCGATGACCTGATATCTCATGCAGCTCCTCCAGAATCTCCAATACCTGCCTTGACAAGGGAACCCAGTGTTCCCGCTTCATCTTCATGCGCTCTGCGGGAATCACCCAGAGCGCACCCGCCATATCGAACTCCGGCCACTTCGCCCACCGCAACTCGCCGGGGCGTACGAAGGTCAGAGCCTGCACACGCAACGCCAATCGGACAACAGCCGATCCTTTATAATGATGGATCGCCCGCATCACTGCCGTTGCACCATCCCGATCCACCAATGCCGGAAAATGCCCCTCTTCCCGTGGCGCAAGCGCTCCCCTAAGGTCCCGACAGGGATCACTGGGGATAAGCGCCGAAGCGACTCCATATCGAAAAACCTGCGAGCAGATCGCGAGTGTCCTGCGGGCCGCCTCCAAAGCTCCCCTCTTTTCAATCGTCTTGATCACGCTCAGGACTTCAATCGGGGTAATGTCTTTCAAAGGGACACTGCCAAGTTCCGGGTAAATGTAGCTTCTCAGCCTCTGCTCGACCGTTTCCGTATGACGCGGAGCCCATGTTGCCCGATGAAGCGCAACCCATTCGTCGGCTATGTGCTGAAAGGTTTTCTCCGCATATGCAGTCTTGTTTTTTATGACGCTGGGGTCCCGGCCCGCCGCAACCTGTTTTCGGGCTTCATCACGTTTTTCCCGCGCATCCTTTAAACCAATCTCGGGATAGATACCGAGGCTGATCCGTTTTTCTTTGCCGTTTATCCTGTATTTGAACCGCCACCGCTTACTGCCGGTCGGCGGGACTTCAATGTACAACCCATCGGCATCATAAATCTTGTAGACCTTATCCGTGGGCTTGGCTGCTTTGATCCGCGTATCTGTCAGAGGCATTGGGGCAACTCCATGGGTATAGTAGATAGTTGCCCCTATTGTTGCCCCAAAAAAATCGCGGCTGTCAACTTCACTCAACGGCATTCGGCAACACGAAAAAAGCCCCTGAAAGGGGCAAAAAAGAAGTGCCGCCAAGCACTTAATGATGCTTGGCGGCACTTGAAATTACTTCTAATGGCGGAGAGGGGGAGATTCGAACTCCCGGTACCTTTTGAGTACACACGATTTCCAATCGTGCTCCTTCGACCAGCTCGGACACCTCTCCGCGTCGTGCAGCGATGTAACTAGCGAAATTCAGGATGGCTGGCAAGCTTTTTTTTGGGAAAATCGGCATTTTTTCCACACCACGAACGACGCTGGCAAATAACACGCGATAAATAAAGGGGATTTTATTATCATAATACTCTAAAAAAATACGGTTCCCCTTTTTCGGAATGCCGAGTATTCGAATTCGCCGGGAATTTCCTTGACAGTTCATCTTTTCATGGGGCAAGAGTCGAACCAAATTCTAAGGAGCGTCTTCATGTCTGTACAAAGCATCATTCAGCTTCTTGGCGGCGTTGGGCTTTTCCTCTTCGCCATCAAGCTGATCAGTGAGGCCCTACAGCTGATAGCCGGGGACCGATTGCGACAGCTTATCGGAACACTGACCAAAACGCCGATCATGGGCGTGCTGGTGGGTGCCTGCGTCACCGTTCTCATCCAAAGCAGCAGCGCCACCACGGTCATGACGGTCAGCTTCGTCGACGCGGGGCTCATGACCCTGACGCAAGCCATCGGCGTCATCATGGGTGCCAACATCGGGACCACGATCACGGGCCAGATCCTCGCCATCAAAGTCCAAGACTACGCCTACCTCTTCATTATTATAGGCGTGCTTCTCTCCTTCTTCGGACGCTCCAAGGTACAGAAGTACGCCGGCAACGGCCTCTTGGGTTTTGGTCTGCTTTTCGTGGGAATGCAGACCATGGAATCCTCCATGAGTTTCCTCCGGAATGAAAAGGAATTATTCCTCATGTTCAGCCACAACCCGCTCATGGGGGTTCTGGCCGGAACGCTGCTCACCCTCCTTGTCCAATCCAGCGCCGCTACGGTCGGCCTGACCATCGCCCTCGGCGTACAGGGCCTCTTGCCCCTCCACGCGGCCATCCCCATCATCTTGGGTGACAATATCGGAACAACCATCACCGCAGTCCTCGCTTCCATCGGCACGGATCGGACCGCCAAACAGGCCTGTGCCGCCCATGTGCTCTTCAACGTCATCGGCGTATGCATTTTCCTCACCATCCTTCCGCTTTACCAAGAGCTGATCGCCATGACGGCTACGGGCATCGCCCACCAGATCGCCAACGCCCATACGTTGTTCAACGTCTTCAACACCATCATCTTCCTGCCCTTCGTCAAGCCGTTCGCGGCGCTCATCCGCAGGCTCCTGCCCGACAAGGCCCATAAGGTCGTCGAAGGGGCCCAGTATCTTGATCCCAAGCTCATCGAAGCCACCCCCGGCATCGCTGTGGAAGCGGTCAAAAACGAATGTGCCTACATGGGCTTTTTGGTTATCCACCTTCTTGATTCGGTTCAGGAAGTATTCTTCAACGATAAGAAAGACCTCATCCCCAAGATCGAAGAGACCGAAGCCAAAATCGACCAACTGCACAAGGCCGTCAAAGCCTATGCCGAAGACATCATGCAGGCCGGGATCTCCGATGACGCGGCCCGCGTGCTGACGCTGTATGTCGCCAGCTCCGGGAACATCGAGCGCATCGGCGACTACGGCAAGAAGCTCCTTGAGTACTACGCGTACCGCCAGAACAGGCCGAAGGATTTCTCCCAGCAGGCCATGACGGAACTCTCCGGCATGTACGCTGAAGCCCATCACGCCATTGTGACCGCGCTGGACGGCTTCATCAACGACGACCCCGACAAGGCGCGCGAAGTCGCCCCCATCGCCGGGAAGCTGCGCGGCCTCGAAGTCGAACTCCGCAACCGCCACATCCAGCGGCTGGACAAGCAGGAATGCGACTCCGAAACGGGCCTTGTCTATGTGGATATTCTCGGGATCATCGAGCACATCGGCTATCATTCGAACAACGTCGCCAAGGCCACCATTTCCTCCTGCACGGCGGAGCACAAGGCGAAGGCGTAACAGATACCGAGAAAGAGGCTTTTTCCCAAAAGCCCCTCCCCGCAAAAACTGCGACAGGGAGGCCGCGCGGCAAGAGTTCCACCGCAAAAGGCTCTGCACGAACACACGTGCGGAGCCTTTTTCCACAACATACTGTGACCACGGTGCGACTTGTTGCTGACTAAAAAGGT
>ENA-ORUF01001578-ORUF01001578.1-human-gut-metagenome-genome-assembly--contig:-NODE-1578-length-23564-cov-7.721851_pt1 | contig 23564 bp, 19 predicted proteins | sample MGYA00242077_ERZ509203 | MGnify/ENA primary metagenome ERZ509203 (study PRJEB26280, sample SAMEA2338834) | human gut metagenome | biome: human gut; feature: human-associated habitat; material: faeces... | reverse complement strand
CTGCGCTTGCCGCACTGGCAACGGCAATACCACCACCGATACAGGAAAGTCCGGTAACGAGTGCTGCTGCGATGTAACCCATACCTGTTGCAAGGCCTGCGTCAGCGCCTGTAGCAGCCTGTACGGAAGCTCCGCCTGCAAATGTTACGGCAATGGCGACAAGCATGATACCGAAGAAGAAAAAGGCATTGACACCAAGTGCTGTTTTGTAGCGGCCACGGCTTTTTTCGCCGAGAAGATAATAACCAAATGGAAGAATGATGCTGAGTACAAGTGCAACTGCGATTGTGATCTGTGTAATGACTGTCATGATGATGACCTCCTTAATATTCGTTTAATTGGCTGCCTGGATCAGAAGGAGTTCTGACTCTGGTATTTTATTTGTTTTTGGAGCAGAACGGCTCGAATTTCCGGCCGCTGCCTTTGTAAAAACGGCTGAACATTTCGTAATATTCCAGACGGAGTACCTGGATACCTACGATCAGGCCCTCCATGGCGCATACAAACAGGTTTCCGAGAATGATGACGATCCAGTTTGGACTGCCGTTCTCCGCACCCGCAAGCATAAGTACAACTTCCATCATGGCTGCGTGGCTGACTGCAAAAGCGCCGATACGCACGAAGGAGAGTGTATTGGAAAAGTAGCTCAGGATAACCTCAAACAGTTCAAAGATACCCTGTACGATAAACATGCCTTTTTCTTTTGGCATAACCTCGGCTTTTTTCTCTACCAGGTTTGTGAGCGGCTCCTTGAAGAAAATAAGAAGCAGCGGTAAACCGAACATAATGGCAAGAACTGCACCGCCAGGAACTGCATGCCCGGATACAAAAAGTCCGATGCAGAGAACTGCGGAACCATAAAATACAAGTCCTGCCACTGCGTTGGTGTCGAACCAGGTTTTTTCAACATCGTGCATCTTAAAGGAATTGATGATGTTGAAAACCATGCACAGGAGGATGATTCCCATGCCGAAGCCGATGGCAACGATAAATACGGTATTCAGTTTTCCGATAAAAGGTATGGTCGTCATACTGTCTACGGGCCGCAGCCACAAAGCAGGTATGAGATCCTCAAATCCAAAGACACTTCCGAACATCAGGCCGAAGAATGTGGAAAAGACTCCGGCGCAGCTGATGATTCCGGCAAGATCGATATGTTTCCGTTTGTACAGGAACAATCCTCCGATAAAGAGCAGGAGCCCCTGTCCTGCATCACCGAACATGGCTCCGAAGATAAAGGAGTAGGTGATGGCAACGAACCAGGTGGGGTCCATTTCACCGTAAGCAGGAAGTCCGTACATTTTTACGTACATTTCAAATGGTTTGAAAAGTTTTGGATTTTTCAGTTTGGTTGGCGGCTGATGGCTTGGGTCATGTTCCAGTGTGGAGGTATCTTCTCCGTCAACCAGACAGAAGATCCTCTCATCAGAAGCGATGTCCGCCTGAAAAGCTCTCGTGTCGGCTTCTGTCATCCAACCGCAGAGAATGTAAAAATTCTCATGCTTTCCGGTACATGCAGCAGCTTTTCGTACATCGAAGTTTCTGGAAAACTGTCGAAGTGTATTTCTGACAGAAACAATGGTTTCAGCTTTATCTGAGAGAAATCGCTGGTATTTTTGCTTCTGTGTTTCCAGGTGTTTCATGGCTTCTTCGTATTGGCTGCTCACGGTGGAAAAAGCCTGATGCGCTGTTCCGGTGTAATTATCCGGCACAAAAATCTTCTCAAAATGCATGGAAGCGTAAGCTGCATCGATCTTACGAGCCTCATGCTTCGGCACAAAGTAGACGCCCCAGACATACTGATCGTCTTCATCGCATTTGAGGAAGATGGTGTTCAGATTGTCGTAAATATATTTCTTGAATTTCTCATAATACTGTTTTTCGATACGTCCGAAATGAAAATGAATATATTTCAGATGCAGGATAGAGGAAATATCATAATTGATATTTCGGAATGGACGTATGATACGCAGAGATTCTTCCAGTGAAGAACATTTCTCTTCCAATTCTGCCTGTTCTTGCTGGAGCTGATCCGCCTGAGAGCGGATCTCCTTTACTGTGGAAAGTGCTTTTTCAATACCAGGACTTTCGCCGGAAGCGGCAGGAGGGCTTTTCAGCTCTTCATAAATGGCATTGATGGAATTCAGCGCATCTCTGTAAGGGTTGACCTCAAGAAAAGGTGTCAGGTTTTCTACTGTGGTCAGTTCAGAGAGTGCGTTCTCCAGATGGATCTCGTACTTGCACAGGTAGGTGTTTACAACCCGGTCGATATCTGCCTTGGGACCGGTGATGCTCAGAAAATTCATTTTTTCAATCACGTTGCTACCTCCTGGTTATTAACCGTTGCGTATATAACGCAGGGATTGTTCTGGGTCCACGCCATAGCGCACGCATTCAAGGGCAATGGTCAGACGGTTGACTTCATGTTCTTTGTGATATAAATAGGAATAGATGACTGCTACGGAATAGGGATCCTTGCGTGCTTCCTGTTCCAGTATGCTGCGAAGAATATAGTTATAAAATTCTTCCAGACTGGCAACGGTCAGCTGTTCGTATTTCTTACCATAATAAGTTCCATTGAAGATACGACGGAACTCTTCTGGTGTAGGGGCCTCCACAAGGGTGGTGATCTCCTCTTTGCGGAGCTTGTAGTTCATGGGGACCAGCAATGCGTAAATAGCAGCCGGTTCCATCTGAAAGCAGCGTTTGGAGCGCTGGATGAACTGCAGGTTCAGCATATCGAATTTTTCACCGTAAGCCTTGGTGATCTGTTTCAGATCGTTACGTTTGAAAAGCTTCTTCCGCACATTCCAGATGTGCGAAAAATACGAAAGGTCAAGTGCCATGCCGAAGTCAAAAAGCGTGGCATTTCCACGTTCGTTGACCTGAGACAGCGGAATAAAAAAATCGTTCCCCTTTAATGCCGCGACAAATTCGTCCATGTTGGTACAGGCAGCGAGCCTGTCAATGTCCAGCCTGGAATGATGTCTGAAAAAATCACGGTAAGGAGAGAGGTCTACGGGATCGGTGTCCCGGTGATCAAAGAGATTCGTCATGATTTCTTTCAGGACGCGGATCTCATAGCGCTTCGAATAAAGTGAGAGGAACGTTCGCTGTTCCTGATTTGCAAAGTGGTAAAGCCTTGAAAAATTCTGGAAGATAGATTTCTTCAGAAGTTTTTCGACCTGCCCTCGGTGAAGAGTATTTTCATCGAGACCGCCCCAGATGTCCTGATATTCCGGGGTGCGCTTCAGGTAGGCTGTTACCTGTGGGACATTGGGAAGCTGAACGATTTCTTCCAGCTGCTCAGCTGTCACAAGACGGCTCTGCATGGCTCGGATCTTAGTGGAGAGTCCGCTGTATGAGAGGATAGTGCCCATTGAATCACTTCCTTTCCCTTCAGGTTTCGGTGATGCCTGTTATTTTCTGAAACAGCTCACTGCAAAGACTTTCGTGATTGGCTTCGTAATAGGCGTCCAGCCTGGACAGCTGGTCTTCGGTTTCTGTGCGAAGCTCATTGATCCGGGCGTCTTTCTCGCGTGCCAGATCTTCACGGATCTTCTGAATCTCAGTGCCGGTTTCTTTTTCAAGTGCGGCATCGAATTCCCTGGTCTGTTTTTCTGCTTCTTCCGAGAGAGCCTTTTTTTGTCGCGCAGCGTCCTGCATGATGGCATTGGCTGTGGCTTCGATTTCCGAAAGCTTGTTTAGGATTTGTTCCATAGTGCCCTCCTTGTTTGGTTATTGTTTATAATTGATTTCTATATGATACACCTTTTTTATGGTGAAAACAACTAAAAAGTTGTTAAATTTTTTGCAAAGTTTGAATAAATGTGTTCAAAAAAAGACGGAAAAAGAATATTTGTTTATTAGACGATATATTCTTTTTTGGGGAAAAATGAAAACCGCAAAGGGGACGGCGAGGCGTTTTGCTGTTGCCTGGATTGAGGGTTGATAAATTTTTTTATTTTTTGCTTGCGATAGCAGGCAAATTGCATGTATAGTTGAGTATTGGGACGTCTTGTGAATGAGTATTTTTGGGAATGATGGTAAATGAGAAAGTTTATCATATTTATGAGGGCGTTCTGGTTTATGCGGTTGGTGAGAGGGTGGATAGATGTGTCTGACTGGGATTGCTGGCTGCGGAAAGTTATGATTTGAGTTGTATATTATAAGAAGATTAATTGGAGGTTGTTTATGAGATTGCGTAATATTCCCGGGGCGAAGGATGCTATTTTGGAGTGTGACTGGGTGATTGATGAGCCGGAGAGGTTTAAGGGGAAGTGGGAGAGTGTTTTTGGGGAGAAGAGACCGCTTTTTCTTGAGGTTGGCATGGGAAAAGGGCGTTTTCTGATGGATATGGCGCGCCTGCATCCTGAGAGGAATTTTGTTGGAATTGAGATGTATGACAGCGTGCTGCTCCGGGCACTGCAGAAGAGGGAGGAGCTTGAGGAAGCCGGGGAAAAGTTTTCCAATCTTGTGTTTATCCGTGTGGATGCAAGGCTCTTACCGGAGATTTTTGAGAAGGATGAGGTTGACGGGATTTATCTGAATTTTTCCGACCCGTGGCCTAAGGCCCGTCATGCCAAGAGAAGGCTGACTTCCAGGGAGTTTCTGAAGAGATATGAGCAGGTCCTGAAGAAAGAGGGGGCTGTGGAATTTAAGACGGATAACCGTGGGTTATTTGAGTTTTCTCTGGAAGAGGTGAAGGAGTCCGACTGGAATCTGGAGGTTTGTACATTTGATCTGCATCATGATGAGGAACTGGTTAAGGGAAATGTGATGACAGAGTATGAGGAGAAGTTTTCTTCCATGGGTAATCCGATCTGCAAGATGGTGATCAGACAGAAATAGAGGCGATAAAATGCAGGAAGAGATTTTTGAAAAGTATCCGATTCCGAAGGCGTATTTTAAGCTGGCGCTTCCGGTTGTGTTCAGTATGGTGATTTCGCTGATCTATAATATGGTAGATACTTATTTTATTGCGGGAACCGGGAATACGGATCTGGTGGCGGGTGTTGCTCTGGGTACACCGATCTTTACGCTGATGATCGCCCTTGGAGATATTTTTGGCCTGGGCGGAAGTTCTTTTATTTCCAGGCTTTTCGGGGAAAAGAAATTCGAGGATGCGAAGAGGATCAGTGTGTTCAGTTTTTATGGGGCCATTGTCTGCGGTGTGGTGGTTACCGTTGTTCTGATGCTTTTGCGAAGCCCTATTCTGGGGTTGCTGGGTGCAAGTGAGGCAACCTGGGAGTATGCTTCTCAGTATTATACCTGTATCGCACTGGGCGCTCCGTTTATCATTGTGGCGTTGGCGCCGTCCAATCAGCTGCGTACAGAGGGTTTTGCCACAGCATCTATGATCGGTTCTGTGCTTGGTGCGGTTGTGAATATCATTCTGGACCCGGTGATGATCTTCGGGCTTGGCTGGGGTGCGGCAGGTGCTGCCACAGCTACGGTGATCGGAAATGTATGTACGGATATTTTTTTCGTGTGGTTTCTTATTAAGAAGAGCAGAAATCTCTCTGTGAACCCTAAGGGATTTCATATTTCAGGGGCGGAAATCGGAGCGGTTTTTGCAATTGGGATTCCGGCGTCGGTGACAAATCTGATGCAGAGTATCGGGATTGCTCTTACCAACCGTGCGTTGTTGGGATTCGGTGATGATAAAGTTGCGGCTATGGGTATCGTCATGAAGATCAATATGATCGCGGCGCTGGTGCTTGTTGGCTTTGCTTTTGGCGGGCAGCCGCTGATCGGGTACAATTATGGTGCGAAAAACCGCGAGAGACTGAAGGGAACGCTGAAATTTGCCTATCTGTTTGAGGGCGGGCTGGCTCTTGTCCTGATGGCTGTACTTGGATTTTTTGCCCCGCAGCTGGTGCGGATCTTTATGAGTGATCCTTCGGTTGTGGAAAACGGCGCACTGATGCTTCGCCTGCAGCTGGCGGGTATGGTGTTTATGGGAATTGTGCTGATCAGTACCTGTACTTTCCAGTCAGCAGGACAGGCAGTGGGAGCGTTTCTCCTGTCCGTCAGCAGACAGGGTGTGATCTTTGCCATTGTGCTGAATGTGGCGCTTCGGGTTGCCGGATATCAGGGGGTGCTTGCGTCTCAGGCGGTTTCCGATCTGTTGACTGCACTGCTTGCAGTGGTGTTGGTTGTCCGATGGTGGAAGTCTGTGGAGTTTTAACCAAATCAAGTAAGTCCCCTGCGGGGTTGCGACATTTATTGTGAATAAGATTTTTTTCAGGCTGATCGGGAAACTGATCGGCCTGTTTTCATATAATAAATAAGGAAAAGAGGAACGTAAAGTGGTATGTAAATGTTTGGTTTGTTCAGGCGCAGGCTCATGATCTTACCAGGAATCTGCCGAATATGGGAAAGGGGAGAAAGAAAACTTGAAAAAAAGAAAATCCGGTTCATTCCGACGAAATCTCAACAGTGTAAACCGCAGCATCAACAATCAGGCAGCCCAGATCAGAAATTCGCTGTCAGAAATAGAAAAAACACTGAACAAAATTGCATCAAATGAAGATACAAAAAATAAAAAAGATAAAAATAAAAAAAATTAAAAAAAGGTGTTGACTTTCACCGAACCATAACGTATAATACAACATGTCTTGAGGAACGAAACAAACGAAAGACAAACAATTAAATATGCGTTTTTAGCTCAGTTGGTAGAGCACCTGACTCTTAATCAGGGTGTCCAGGGTTCGAACCCCTGAAGACGCACTAAAAGCACTGTTTTTGCAGACATGGGAGCTGCGGGGACGGTGTTTTTTTGTGCTTAAAATCAGTGTTTATGCGTGTTACGGAATTTTTGAGGTTTTGTCTGGACGGAGTGAAATGAAACGAAATCGGGGTAAAATCGGGAAACAGTAAAATGCCGATTATCAGATGTGATCAGAGTGTCCGATTTAGACACCATGATTATAGGTATAGATCCTTTTGAATAAAGAAAGGATGGTATACGATGGGAGTTTGTAAGAAGATAAAAAGGAAGGATGATCAGGAGCGGAATGTATGGGAGAATATCTCAGAAAAAAAGGAGGGCCGGGTCTTGGAACGGACCCGGCAGAGTATGAAAAGAAAAATAAGTAATGATCTATAAGATGAAAAAGCTTTGTGCTTTATTTGCTTAATAATATACCGTCAAAATGTGATGGAACTGTGAGAAGCATTTTAAAAATCTGTGATTAAAATCTAAATATCTCATAAAGTCTTATAAAATCCTGCGAAACTTCTCGACTGTTTGTTCAGACTAATCTGCAAGCGGATGTGAAAAAGGCCATAAGGATGGAAAATTCTGGAATTTACTCAAAAATACTAAAAATTAAGAGGACTTTTGCAAGGCGATACGGTATAATAAACCATAGCATAAAAATCTGAAGCGGAAATGAAAGGTGACGGATGGGAATGCCTGTCTGTATTCAATTCTGAGACCTTCAGATAAAAAGGGAGGAAATAGCTATGGAGAGAGTGTTTGAGGCGATCAACGGAGTGTTCAGCTTTATCGGTCCACTGTCTGATTTTCTGTGGGATTTTCCTACAAATTTTGACTGGTACAGCAGCATTCCCATTCTGGGAAACATATCCTTTGCGATCATACTGCTTCTTGGATCCGGAATTTTTTTCAGTTTCAGGATTGGGTTCATGCAGGTGACCTATTTTAAAAAAGGAATCCGGACTATGACCGAGAAACGTGTCGTTGAAACAGGAATTTCACCGCTGGCATCGTTTTTCTTAAGTTCGGCCATGCGTGTAGGACCGGGAAATATTCTGGGTGTAACAGGTGCTATTGCAGTGGGCGGCCCGGGAGCTTTGTTCTGGATGTGGATTTCCGCATTTTTCGGAATGGCAGTGGCATATATGGAAGGTGTCCTTGCCCAGATTTTTAAAGAAAAAAAAGACGACGAATTTGTAGGAGGTCTTCCTTTCTATGGAAGAAAACTTCTGGGAAACAAAGTTTGGATCGGAGTTTTTCTTTCCGTATTGTATATTCTGTACGCCCTTTGCTGTCTGCCTGCACAGGGATTTAATGTTGTTTCCTCAGTGGGACGTATGGCAGAGATTGTAACCGGAACAACCATCGCAAGCGGATCTGCCTTCTATTATATAGTAGGAGCACTGATCGTAGTTCTCACAGCAGCCATCGCATTTGGCGGAATCAAAAAAGTTTCCAAATGGACAGATATGATGGTGCCGGTGATGGCGGTGCTCTATATGGTAGTAGTATTACTTCTTATAATATTAAACTTTACCCGCATTCCATATTTCTTCGGAAGCGTTTTTGCAGGAGCATTTAAGCCGGACGCATTCTTTGGCGGTGTTTTTGGAACGGTTCTTGCACAGGGGGTAAAACGAGGCCTGATGTCCAATGAGGCAGGTCAGGGAACTATTACAATGTCAGCGGCGGCAGCAGATGCAAAACACCCATGTGAGCAGGGTGTGATCGCCTCCCTGGGAGTTTTTCTGGATACCATTGTGATCTGCACACTTACCGGATTTGTGGTAGTTATGGCTCATTGCTGGACCGGTGCGGATTCGGAAAACTGGCAGGCTCTTGATAAACTTCCGAAATATACGGAATCTATCGCTGTGCTGACTCCGGGAACTGCAATGAACGGAATCGTTACATTTCTTGTGACATTGTGTTTCTGCCTGTTTGCGTTTACCTGCCTTCTGGGAATGATTAGTTTTTCGGAAATCGCGGCAAACCGTATCCGCAAGGATAAGATCTGCATCAATATTGTACGCTGCATCGGCCTTTTTGTTGCTGCGTTTGGAATCCTCTGTAATATTGCAGGACTGGAGCTTGGAAATCTCTGGGCGTTTTCTGACCTTGGAAATATTTTGATCGTGTTCTTTAACGTACCGATCGTTTATGTCGGCGCGAAATATGTTTTCCGTGCCACAAAACATTACAAAAAGAATGACGGCACTCCGTTTACATCAGAAGTAATTGGAAGAAATGACTGTGTCTACTGGGATGAGCGGGCGAAAAAACAGTGAAATTTTTTTGCAGAAAATAAAAATTCCGGCGTGAGATAAAATTAGCATTGTAAAAGTGCATACACTCATTTATAATGAGTAACAGATTCTAAAGATGTTATAAACAACAGGAGGAAAGCCTTGAAAAGAGAATTAGTTATTGTCATTGATTTTGGCGGTCAGTACAATCAGCTGGTTGCAAGACGTGTCAGAGAATGCAATGTATATTGCGAAATCTATTCTTACAAGACAGATCTTGAGAAGATTAAAGCGATGAATCCGAAGGGAATCATCCTTACCGGCGGACCAAACAGCTGCTATGAGGCAGATTCACCGACTTACCAGAAAGAATTATTCGAGCTTGGTATTCCGGTACTTGGACTTTGCTACGGAGCACAGCTCATGATGCATGTCCTTGGCGGAAAAGTTGAGAAAGCAGATGTCAGCGAGTACGGCAAGACAGAGCTTCTCATTGATAAAAAAGATTCCAAGATCTTCAAAAACGTATCCGACAAAACAATCTGCTGGATGAGCCATACAGATTACATTTCTCAGGCTGCACCGGGATTCGAGATCGCTGCACACACTGCAGACTGTCCGGTAGCAACTGCACAGAATGAGGAGAAGAAACTGTATGCGATCCAGTTCCATCCGGAAGTACTGCACACAGTTGAAGGAAAGACCATGCTGTCCAACTTCGTACTTGGTGTCTGTGAATGCGCCGGAGACTGGAAAATGGATGCCTTTGTTGAGCACACGATCAAAGAGATCCGTGAGAAAGTCGGCGATGGAAAAGTTCTTCTTGCTCTGTCCGGTGGTGTAGATTCCTCCGTAGCAGCAGGACTTCTTTCCAGAGCGATCGGCAAGCAGCTTACCTGTGTATTCGTAGATCATGGCCTTCTCCGTAAAGATGAGGGTGATGAGGTTGAAGGCGTATTCGGACCGAACGGTCAGTTTGACCTGAACTTTATCCGTGTAAACGCACAGCAGAGATATTACGACAAGCTTGCAGGCGTTACAGAGCCTGAGGCGAAACGTAAGATCATCGGTGAAGAATTTATCCGTATCTTCGAGGAAGAAGCCAAGAAGATCGGTGCTGTAGATTTCCTTGCACAGGGAACTATTTATCCGGACGTTGTAGAGAGCGGTCTTGGCGGAGAATCCGCAGTGATCAAATCTCACCACAACGTAGGAGGACTTCCGGATTTCGTTGATTTCAAAGAAATCATCGAGCCACTCCGTGACCTGTTCAAAGACGAAGTTCGTAAAGCAGGTCTTGAGCTTGGAATTCCGGAAAGACTGGTATTTCGTCAGCCATTCCCAGGCCCGGGACTTGGAATCCGTATCATCGGAGAAGTCACCGAAGAAAAAGTACGCATCGTACAGGATGCAGACTACATCTACCGTGAAGAAGTCGACAAAGCAGCCGCCGACTACAAAAAAGAACACGGAGAAGATCCGTCCTGGATGCCGAACCAGTACTTTGCAGCCCTTACAAATATGCGAAGCGTAGGTGTAATGGGAGACTTCAGAACATACGATTATGCAGTGGCGCTTCGCGCCGTTAAGACCATTGACTTCATGACTGCGGAGTCTGCTGAGATTCCTTATGCAGTACTTAATAAGGTGATGAACCGTATTATTAATGAAGTTAAGGGCGTAAACCGCGTATTCTATGATCTTACAAGTAAGCCGCCTGGAACGATTGAGTTTGAGTAAAGGCAAAAAGACTGAAAAATAGAAAAATTTACAATAAAGGCTGCAGAAATGGATAATTTTTGCAGCCTTTATTTAGTGTCAGATGGAAGTCTGTGAGTTGAAAAATATTATTATATATTTGTTAAGGAAAAAGCAATTGAAAATAGTTCAATTGCTTTTTGAGTTTATATTGTTATTCATTTGGTTATATCTTTATATTATTATTAATTTGTTAAAAGCTATTGACACGGAGAGATAAAAGGAATATTATAAAGCTGTAATGAAAAAGAGCTACCTAGTACTGGTAATACTAAGTAGCTCATCATAGGAAATGCAATCCAAATAATTTGAATAGCATCCAGCACATCTATTCTAAATTATTTCTCGATTTTTGTAAACCCTTTCTATGATATTTTCATTACAACAATGAATCTGCAGATTCAATAAAAATATCATAAGGAGGCTTTTATCATGAAAGCAATTAAAATCAAAATGAAGCGTAACTGTGGCAATTCCGGAAATGTACAGGACATTGATTCTATCTATATAGATCAGACAAGTACATACTGGAAGAAATCAGAAGTTTACGACTATCTGCAAAAATTTCCTAAAACCATTACCGTAAATATTTCACCATATCCATATCTTATTCCTGCAATAAGTTCACAGGGTGAGAAATATGTTCGTTCTGTGGCGAATAGTACATCGAAAGATAATCTGATGATGTTACCACGGGAATAATGATTAACGGTTTGTCAGCAAGGCAGATATATAAATCGAACATTTCTTCGATATCTGTCTTGCGTTAAGGCTATAATCCTGATAAAATATAGTAAAAATATATAAAAAATAAAAATTTAATACTGTAAAAATAGGCATATAACACAAGGAGTACTGAATGGAAGATAAAGAAATAAGTATTCCGGAAACGGAAGAATGTACACTGGCCCATGTAGACTATGAAACACAAAGAATCCAGTCTATGCAGGAACACGCAGGAAATGTTGCTCTTTTTTTAAGTAATGTCTGTGAACTTCCAGAATTGAAAAACCTTGTAGAATTAGCTGGAATTCTTCATGATGCAGGAAAGCTTGGCACAAAAAATCAGGATGATTTTAAGAATATTCTGAAGCTGGGTGATAAGGTACATAAACATGGACTGGATCATTCTACTGCCGGTGGAAGACTTGCGCTTGAATTAATAAAGGAATGGCCTGTCTCGGAATTTATCAGTACATTGATTTATTTTCATCATGGAATGGAAGATTGTATTAATCTGGAAAATGGCCAGAGTTTACAGGAACGACGTTTGAAAAAAGAAATTGAGTATGCATACATTAAAGAAAAATTTTTCCGGATTTATGATATAAAAACGTTGAAGAAATCCGGAGAGGAGGCAATTCAGTCATATCAAAAAATCTTTAATAATATAAATGAATTTGTTAAAAAACAAGATCCTTCCGGAAAAAAATATGGAAGCAGATATTTTTATCTGGGAATGTATTTGAGAATTGCGTTGTCTTTGCTGACTGATAGTGACTGGACAGATACAGCATGTTTTTTTCAGAATATCCCTTTATCGAAAAGAATTTCGCAGGAAGAGACTCAGGAAATATGGCAGAAGTGTATACATAATTTTGAACAGTATTTGAAAAATGAAATTCAGAATAATCCGGACAATGGAAATCAGCTGAACAGTTTTCGACAGGAGATATCTGACTCCTGTCGGAAGGCAGCAGAAACGAATCAGAAACTATATCGTCTAACGGTGCCAACTGGTGCTGGAAAAACGCTCAGTAGTCTTCGATTCGCACTCTATCATGCAAGGAAAGAACAAAAAAATCGTATTATTTATATAGCCCCCTTCACATCTATTTTGGAACAGAACGCAGAGGAAATTCGAAAAGCAACGGGATTGCCCTCTGTTGTATTGGAACATCACTGTAATGTGATCTGTGAAGAAGGAGAAGAGGAAAAATATCGAAATTTCACAGAGACCTGGGACTCACCAATTATTGTAACGACAGCAGTGCAGATTTTAAATACGTTATTTTCTGATCAGAAGAGTTGTATTCGTAGAATGCATAATCTATGCAACAGCGTTATTATATTTGATGAAGTGCAGGCAATTCCGGTTAAATGCACAGAACTTTTTAATCTGGCTGTGAATTTTCTTTCTCAGTTTTGCGGAACAACAGTGGTATTATGTTCTGCTACACAGCCGACACTGGCTTCTCTTGAAGAAAATAATATCTGCAGGTGTGTGGAGATGTCAGGAGAATCTGAAAAATATGCAAAAGCTTTTAAAAGAGTTGAGATTATCGATGAAACAGAAAGATACTCTGGAGGGATGGAAACAGAAGATTTAAGAGATTTTGTATTAGAAAAAACAGAGGAATATAGAAGTACTTTAGTAATTGTAAATACTACAAAATGTGCATTTGAAGTATTTCAAAAACTGGAAGACAGCTGTACGGAGGAATATGCGATTTTCCATCTGAGCAATAATATGTGTCCACAACATAAGCTGGATACTTTGAAAGAAATAAGAAATGTATTAAGAAAAAAATCAAAGAAGATTATTTGTGTCAGCACACAGGTTGTGGAAGCTGGAGTGAATTTTTCTTTCGGATGTGTGATCCGGTCAAAAGCTGGTTTTGACAATGTTATTCAGGCAGCAGGAAGATGCAACCGACATAAAGAGTTGGGAAGAATGGGGGCAGTTTATATTGTGCAAATGTCCCAGGAGGCAGAGAAACTGGAACATTTGAGAGAAATAAGAAACGCACAGGCTGCTTTACAAAAGGTGCTTGATGATTTTAAGCATGATAAGAAAAAGTTTAATTATGCATTGGATTCAGAAATAGCTATAAAATTTTATTATTCAGTGTATCATACACAGTTAAGAAAGTCAGAAACGAAATTTCCGGCTGAAGTATATAATGTGCCTGTAACATTAGTGGATCTGTTGGGGAAAAACCAAACAGGTCGGAATCAATATCGACGAAAACATGAAGGAAAAATGTATATAAAACTTCCGCAGGCTTTCCAGACTGCAGGACATGAGTTTGAAGTGATTTCTGATACTTATAAAGTAAGCGTTGTTGTTCCATATGAAACCGAGGCATATCAGTTGCTGGAAGAACTGTCACAAGTGCGAACAGAAACAGAGAAGAAAAAGATATTGAGAAAATTACAGAGGTACACGGTCGGGATTTCGGAAATCAGAAAAGATAAACTGGGAAATGCCATATATGAAACTAGTGAAGGGATTCTGGTGTTGAGTGATGGATATTATGATAAAAAAGTGGGTGTTGTGGATGAGCCAAAGATGGATTTTTGCAATATGTAAAGGTGGTGAGAAGCATGAAAAAATATAGAAATACAATAGAATTTGAAGTATATGGTCCATATGCACTTTTTTCTGATCCCGTTATGCGGGTCGGTGGAGAAAAGACAAGTTATCATATTCCGACATATGAGGCCTTACGTGGAATTGTGGAAAGCATTTACTGGAAGCCCACGATCATGTGGATCGTAGATGCAGTAAGAGTAATGAATCCGATTCAGACAGAAACAAAAGGTATCCGTCCGATCGCATATAATGGTGGCAATGAGCTTGCATACTATACGTATCTGAAAGATGTTCGTTATCAGGTGCGTGCGCATTTTGAAATAAATTATAATCATACAGAATTGAAAGATGATCGAAATGAGTATAAACATCATAATATTGCTAAACGGATGGTGAAGCGAGGCGGACGCAGAGATATTTTCCTTGGAACAAGAGAGTGTCAGGCTTTTGAAGAACCTTGTACATTTGGCGAGGGAGAAAGCTTTTATGATACGATGACCGGAGAAGTAGATTACGGTTTTATGTATCATGGCATAACATATGCGGATGAAGCTGTTTTGGAAGAAGATAAGGGTAAAATGACAGTGCGTTTCTGGAAACCGGTTATGAAGAAGGGGGGAATTATAGAATTTATAAAACCGGAAGAATGTACACAGAAAAGACACATCAGAGAAATGGAACGTAAAATTTTTGGAAAAGATAATTTCACAGGTTTAAAGGAATTTACCAGTGAGGAGGTGGGAGAGTGAGCTGGGTAAACGAACTCATTGATCTGTATGAGATAAACAGTGACAAAATAGGTGTCATTGAGTATCGGGGAGAAATGCCATACGTTCTTTTGCCACCGTTTCATACTACTGTGACTGCACAGATAACAGTAACTATTGATCAGGATGGTAATTTTATGAATGCAGAACCGGTAGATCTTAATGATAAATTAACGATCATACCGGTTACAGAAAAATCGGGAAGTCGTACAGCAGGAAAGGAACCACATCCTTTGTGTGATAATCTGAGATATCTTGCAGGAGATTATACCCAATATTATAAGGATGATGGAATTTGTCATGAACTGTATATTTCTCAGCTGAAAGAATGGGTAGAATCGGAATACTGCCATGAGAAGGTCCGGGCAATTTATTTATATCTGAAAAAAAATACTCTGATCTCTGATCTGGTTGATAAAAAGATTATAAAATTGGATGAACAGAATCAGATTGATGACAAAGAAAATATTCAGGGAATTGTGCAGACGAAAGCATTTGTACGTTTTATCATTCGTTCGTCAAATTCAGATCTTTTTGAATTAAAAACAGATGAATGCTGGAAAGACAGAACACTTCAGGATTGTTATATAAATTATGTGCGGTCCCGGGAAAAAGAGAAAGGCTTGTGCTATCTTACCGGAAATATGGAGGCTATTTCTTATCTTCATTCTAAAAAAATCCGTAATGAAGGTGACGGAGCAAAGCTGATCTCATCAAATGACAGTCAGAATTTTACTTATCGGGGACGGTTTGTAAGTAAGGAAGAGGCTTTTGCAGTAGGAAATGAAACCTCTCAGAAAATTCATAATGCATTGAAGTGGATTATTCGGAAACAGGGAACATTTTTTGATACTTTGGCAGTTGTTACATGGGAATCTAATCGACTGAGTATGCCAAGATGGAATGTAGATACAGAAATGATTACATCGGAATATGCTTGGGATGATGAAGAACCTGAAGAAGAAATCATATCAGATGGAAATGCAGTCACAGCTGAAAAATTTTACAGAGCGCTTCGAGGATATGGGAAAAAGGTAGATAATACATCAGCAATGATCTTGCTTGGCTTTGATGCGGCCACACCGGGAAGATTGTCCATGGTTGAGGAGATGACGCTAGATTCTGCGCGATATCTGGAGAATATAAAGAAATGGCATGAGAGCTGCAACTGGATTCATGAGAAATGGAAAGGTAAAGAAAAAATAGAGTTTTCCGGAATGGTTGGCGTTAAAGATGTAGCAGAGATTCTGTTTGGCATAGAAAGTAAAGGCGGACTTGCGATTGCGGATGCAAACGGAAAGAAAATGTATGCGGAAGTTGCGAGAAGATTAATTCCATGTATCTGGAAAGGAACCGAAATCCCGCATGATTATGTGAACAGAGCTGTGCTTAAGGCGTCTAATCCATTAACATATAGAGATCGCAAAAATTGGGAAAGGGTTTTAACGTTAGCATGTTCGCTGGTGAAAAAAGATAGAAAAAAGGAGGAATGGAATGTGGCATTAGATAAAAATCAAAAAGACAGAAATTATTTATATGGACGTTTACTGGCAGTGGCAGATCGGATTGAATATCGTACTTATGATGATGGAGATAAAGCAAGGGTTACAAATGCAAAAAGATACATGAGTACTTTTTCCCAGAGACCTTTTGAAACATGGAAGGTGATTGAAGAAAATATCCAGCCATATATGAATAAATTGGGGATTGCGGAGAGGCGTTTTTATGAAAATCTGTTAGATGATATTTATGAATTATTTGAAATAGATAGTTTCAAGGATAATAAAAAATTGGATGGTTTATATCTTCTTGGTTTTCACAGCCAGGCTTATGATCTGAAACTGAAAAAGGAAGATTCCAAAGAAAAGGAAGAGGAGGAATAAACGATGAGTGAATTAAAAGGAAAAATTGATTTTACTTTATTTGTAAGTGCTGATAATGCGAATCCAAATGGAGATCCATTAAATGGAAACCGTCCAAGGATCAACATGGATGGATATGGTGAAATATCAGATGTGTGCATTAAAAGAAAAATCAGAAATCGTCTTCAGGATCTTGGACAGAAGATTTTTGTACAGTCAGATGATCGTACAGATGACCCTTATACCAGTCTGAAAGACCGTGCAGATGGATGTGAGGAACTGAAAGCCCAGATGGGAAATAAGAAAAATGCGAATCGAGACGCATGTGCGGCGATTGCTTGCAGAGAGTGGTTGGATGTCAGAGCTTTTGGTCAGGTCTTTGCATTTAAAGGAATTCCTGTATCATTTGGCGTAAGAGGACCTGTTTCCATTCATCAGGCGATCAGTCTTTCGCCAATCGATATCATCAGCATGCAGATTACTAAAAGTGTAAACAGTGAATCTGGAAAAGAGAGTAAGGCTTCGGACACCATGGGCACGAAACACCGAGTGGGATTTGCGGTATATAAAGTAATGGGAAGTGTAAACGTTCAACTTGCTGAAAAAACAGGATTTAGTCAGGAAGACGCAGAATTACTGAAAGAAGCATTAAAAACATTATTTGAAAATGATGCTTCTTCTGCAAGGCCAGAGGGAAGTATGGAAGTCTGCAAAATGTACTGGTGGCAGCATGATGAAAAAACTCCTGCTGTTTCCAGTGGGAAAATTCAGAGAGGTTTTGAGATTAAACCTAAGAAGGAGCATCCGAGAGAATTTACAGATTACGAAATTTCGTGGCATGTAGATGGATGCAAAGAGCCGGAGGGAATTTGATTTTGTATAAGGAAGAAGATTTTCTTCAGTTATCTGGAATCCAGCATTTTGAATTTTGCCGAAGACAGTGGGCATTGGCTTACATAGAGTTACAGTGGCAGGAAAATGTCAGAACAGTCGAAGGAAAAATTCTTCATGAAAACGCACATGATGCAAGTATGAAAGAAAAAAGAGGGGATCTTTTGACCGTACGTGCAATGCCGATTCACTCCCGGGAAATGGGAGTGAGCGGCGAATGTGATGTAGTAGAATTTCATAAAGTAAAAGATGGAATTCATCTGGCCGGGAAGGAAGGGGTTTATAAGGCAGTTCCAATAGAATACAAAAGAGGACGGCCGAAAACAGATGATTCGGATATTCTTCAGGTGGCGGCACAGGCAATGTGTCTGGAAGAAATGTTATGTTGTACTATATCCTATGGATATATCTTTTACGGAGAGACAAGGCATCGCATGAAAGTAGAATTCACAGATGAAGTGAGGGAAAAGGTTCGTAAGATATTTACAGAAATGCATAAATATTATGAACAGCGATATACACCGAAAGTAAAGACAAGCAAAAAGTGTAATGCCTGTTCTTTGAAAGATATTTGTATTCCTGTTCTGAATAAAAAGAAGTCTGTTTCCGGGTATATTGACAGGATAATTGCGGAAGAGGAAAAAGAATGAAAAGGCTTTTGAATACGTTGTATGTAACAACTGGAAATAAGTATTTGTCCCTGGATGGAGAAAATGTAGTTGTTTTGGAAGAACAGAAAGAGATTGGTAGAATTCCTCTGCATAATCTTCAGGCAATCATTACATTTGGTTATACGGGGGCCAGTCCAGCACTTATGGGAGCGTGTGCACAGAGAAATATAGATCTTTCTTTTATGTCTGGAAATGGAAGGTTTCTGGCCAGAGTTACCGGTGAGGTAAAGGGAAATGTGACATTGAGAAAACAGCAGTACCGAATCAGCGATAACAAAGAAGAAAGTATACATATAGCAAGAAATTTTATTCTTGGAAAAGTGTATAATTCCAGACGGGTTTTAGAAAGAGCTATAAGAGATTATACGTTGCGTCTTGATGTAGAAACTATAAAAAAGAAATCTTTGTTTCTTGTACAGAGCATGGGGAAAATAAGAGGATGCGAAAGTGCGGATGAATTATTAGGGTTAGAAGGAGAAGCTGCTTCTGTTTATTTTTCTGTGTTTGATGAACTAATCCTGCAACAGAAAGAAGAATTTTATTTTCATGGAAGAAATAAGAGGCCGCCTTTGGATAACGTTAATGCGATGTTGTCGTTTGGATATTCTTTGTTGGCAGGAATGTGTGGGGCTGCTCTGGAAGCAGTGGGTCTTGATCCATATGTTGGATTTTTTCATACAGACAGACCTGGACGTATGTCGTTGGCACTGGATTTGATGGAAGAATTCAGAAGTGTTATGGTAGATCGGTTTGTTTTGACACTGATCAATAAAAGAATTATGAAGGAAAAATATTTCATAAAAAAAGAAAATGAAGCGGTTATTATGACGGATGAAGGACGAAAAGCTTTTTTATCAGCCTGGCAGTCTAAAAAACAGGAGACTATTAAACATCCATTTCTGGATGAGAAGATAGAATGGGGAATGGCTCCGTATGTTCAGAGTATGCTGTTGGCGAGATACCTAAGAGGAGATTTGGATGAATATCCGCCATTTTTCTGGAAGTAGGTGAGATAATGCTGGTTTTGATAACATATGATGTGAATACACAAACGGCGGCAGGAAGAAAACGTCTGCGTAAAGTTGCAAAAGAGTGTACTAATTATGGACAGCGAGTACAAAATTCTGTATTTGAGTGCCAGATGGACGCAACAAAATGCAGACAGGTGAAGAATATCCTGGAGAATATCATAGATAAAGAAGTGGATAGCTTAAGATTCTATTATCTGGGTGAAAAGTACAAAAATAAAGTAGAACATATTGGTGCAAAACCTGGCTTTGATGTTACAGATACCTTAATATTATAGTGCGAAAGGTAAGTTCACAGAAATACTCCAGAACATTCGCACCAGGAAATACATATAGTTTACAAGAAAAATAATTTAAAATATGATGATTTGAATAAAAAATAAGACTAATATGTATAATAAGTAGAAAAATCAGTTTTGGATAAATATGTTTTTGTCTGAAATTGCTGTCAGCCTCCTTGTGAGGCTGTGAGTTGAAATATCTTCGATAATTTCGGATGCTTCAAGCACTCCTTGTCAGCCTCCTTGTGAGGCTGTGAGTTGAAATACAAGGATTAGCGGACAAGCTGAAAGGCTTAATGACGTCAGCCTCCTTGTGAGGCTGTGAGTTGAAATATTCCTTGTCAGCATACCGTTCTCCTTTCTAATCGTCAGCCTCCTTGTGAGGCTGTGAGTTGAAATGCACAGGACAGACATTGCAGCTGAAGATGGTCGGTCAGCCTCCTTGTGAGGCTGTGAGTTGAAATTGAAATATGACCAGCGGTTCTCAGATGTCTGTACCGGTCAGCCTCCTTGTGAGGCTGTGAGTTGAAATACAAACAGTCTTTGAAGCTGGCTGCAACCTGTAGGTCAGCCTCCTTGTGAGGCTGTGAGTTGAAATATTTTCCGTCTGGGGATCCGCAAGCTTCTGCCACCGTCAGCCTCCTTGTGAGGCTGTGAGTTGAAATGCCGAGTTCCTCGAATTTGATTGTTTCATTGTAACCGCCAAATAATCCTGCGGTCAGGTATAAAATCACTCCAACCTTTTGAGCGTTGGAGTAATTTACTACAAGTTACTTGTGATCTTTGATAGATTGGAGTTTTTTACTCCAGGGAGCCAGTTCTGAGAGCTGTTCATCTGTCATTTCTTCAGATGGACGCTGTTCAAGCAGATATTTAAGGTATCCGTAAATATTCAGATCATGCGCCCTGGCCATCTCGACCATCGTATAAACAACGGCGCTGGCATTGGCTCCATTGACAGAATCGCTGAACAGCCAGTTTTTTCTTCTTACCGCAAACGGGCGGATCGCATTTTCACTCAGATTGTTTGTAAAGCTGCAGCGTCCGTCTTCCAGATCCTGTCCGTTGTCAGGGGCCTATGCTGGCCCTGGTCTGCTGACCGCCTCCTTTTCCATCTGATTTTTTGCCGGAAATGACAATCCGCGAAAATCGACAAAAATCGCCCAGCAGGTCGTAAACCTACCGGGCGACGATTTGAAGCGTTTTGTTGTTTTCTTACATGGTGTAGTTCATACTCATAGCCGGAATATTCCCGTGGCGGGGCAAGGCTTTTTTTAAGCGGTAGAAGTGGATTAGATTATAATGATAGTAAAACAGCATGGCGGCGTCCTCCCGTGGGCCGCCATGCCTTTAACTGCTGGGAATGACAGAAAGAAAGCAGCGGCCTTGATTTCTCAAAACCGCCACCAGTGAATATAAATTAAGCGTGAAAATGGGTCTGCCCAGCAGCGGTTTTTTTCTTTTCTGCCGCTGGGCAGATGTTTTTTCTTTAGATACATGATAAGAGGAATTTTTGAAGATTCCATAAAGATTTGAAAAATGGACGGACATAAAAGACGTCCATTACACTATCGGAAAATCAGCAAGGAAGTTTCATAGTAACCTTTGCGCCGCCGGTTTCTTTTGAATTTTCTAAAATAAGCTGACCATTATGTTGTTCCATAATCGAATTTGTAATATATAGACCCATACCAAAGTGTAACTTTGAATTGCGGCTTTGATCGCCCATATAGAACCGTTCCTGTGCGTGGCATAATGCCTCTTTAGAAAACCCCGTTCCCTCGTCTGTGACTGAAATTTCCACGAAACCGTTGTTACTCTGAACATCCACATAAAGCGTTCCGCCTTGCGGGGAGTAGTCCAGCCCATTACTGATAACATTCATAATAGCACGTTCTATCAGCACCCTATCAAATTTCAGCATTTGAGGGAGTGAAACAGTATTCATTTGCAGCCGGATTTCTTTTGTCCGGCATAGTGATTCCATATAACCGAACAAGTGCTGCATGAACGCTGGCAAGTCTATACTTTCAATATGGAGCTGATAACCAACCGCCGCCCGTGATATATCAATCAGGGTTTGAATATATGACTGCATCTGGCCGGAGCTTTCCACGACGTAACCAGCGTATAATCGTTGCTCATCATCAAGATTTGTTTCTGTGAGTAAATCAGCATTTCCTTGAATAACCGTCAGAGGCGTTTTCAAATCATGGGCAAGCGCGGCGATTTGCTCTTTCTGTGTCTGTTCGGTTTTCCATTGCCGTTCTAACGAAATTTTCAGATTATCTTTCATATCTGAAAAAGATGCAAGGACATCTTCAAACTCTTTGATTTTGGCGTGTCCTACTTCAAAATCAAGGTTTTGCTTTGAAACCTCCGCAGTTGCTTCAAAAAGCGGGGTCAGTTGTGTACGCAGGTTCTTAGCAAATCTGGCGGTCAGTATGATAATGACCAGCAGCGAATTTACAGCCATCAGGATAAACGCAAGCGTGTCAGGAGATGGAAAATATTCCGGTAGCCATGACACTGTAAATTGAGAACCAATATAATACCTTAAAACGCAAAATTCGTTTTCCCGGACAACAAGTGCAAACTGCCTCCCCGTAGCATATTCAATATATTCTCCCTTTGCGTACAGCAGGGCAATTTCTTTTTCATCATCGTCCATATTGCTGTAAAGCTCATTAAAGTTCTTGTCCAGAATTAAGTAGCCGCATCCCTGTGGAATCACAACCTTTGTAATATCCGGGGCAATCGTCAGCGTTGGAATGATCTCTTTTACCTGCAATTCACTTAGATTTGCTCTTGTAGCTAATCCAGCATTTACAGCAAGTCCCTCCAAACCAAAAGGGACAATAATTGCCGCTACCAGCATGACAATGAGGGAGATAGCAAACTGGCGAAACAATATTTTCAATGTAGGTTTCTTTTTCACTCCCATTTATATCCTATCCCCCATACGGTGCTGATCGGACTTATTTTGAAATGCTCCAATTTCGCACGAATATTTTTTATATGCGTTGAGATCGTAGAGTTATCGCCTATTCCATCAAACCCGAAAACGGCTTCATAGATTTGTTCTTTTGTAAAAACCTGTCCCCGGTTTTTCGCAAGGTATTCACAGATTGAATACTCGCTTTTGGTAAGGGGAACCGGCTGTTCTGAAACATACAGTACCTTTGCGGAAAGGTCAAATCTTATATCAGGCTCAAATGAAAGTGTGCTGTGATGCTCCCTTTTTTCTCTGCGTAAATGTGCCGCGACACGGGCGCGAAGCTCCTGAATACGAAAAGGTTTCGTAATATAATCATCCGCACCGATGCCCAATCCAAACAATATATCTTCCTCTAATGTCTTTGCGGTCAGAAAGAGAATCGGGCAGTCTACCATATTCCTGATCTGTTTGCAAAACTCAAACCCGTCTGTGCCAGGCATCATCACATCCAAAAGAATGAGGTCATAGAAATGCAGCTTTTTGATGTCTACATCATCCGCATTTTGACAGACTGTTATCAAATATCCATCTTTCCCCAAACTGTTCTTAATCAATTCCAAGATAGAAACTTCATCGTCAACTACAAGTAAGTGGGTCAAAAAATCACCTCCCGCCCCATTATACCACATTGTCGAGGTTACTCATCATTATTTTTAATGTCAGCTTTCCGATATTCATTGTTGATATTTACAGCTACGGCATTGCTTATATCCACATCCACAATACTGTAAACGTAGCCGAAACTGAAATCTTCCCCCGCCACATTTTTGAAGCGTTTCGATACCTGCCCGATTTCTTCTTGCAGTTCTGACATTTCAAGACATTCATCCGTTATGGTATATGTCAGGCCGTTATATGAAATTTCATCATAGTTTGCGGCGTTCAGCTCATAATACGGCAGAGATTCATTTAACGCCTTATTTTTATCGGCGGTATCGCGGAGCGCACCGCAGGCCGATAAGCATATAAGACTTACAAGCACAATTACCACGGCAAACAGGCACTTTTTATTCACTGTTTTT
>ENA-ORUF01001576-ORUF01001576.1-human-gut-metagenome-genome-assembly--contig:-NODE-1576-length-23578-cov-2.997067_pt1 | contig 23578 bp, 20 predicted proteins | sample MGYA00242077_ERZ509203 | MGnify/ENA primary metagenome ERZ509203 (study PRJEB26280, sample SAMEA2338834) | human gut metagenome | biome: human gut; feature: human-associated habitat; material: faeces... | reverse complement strand
GGATCGAGAACAAAATATCCCCTGCGATCTGAAAGACACCGCATGGTTTGGCAAAATCGATGCCTCCGGCGGGGCGGTGTTCTTTGCCTCCGGGGTGTTCTATTACTTTCTGACCCAGCAGGTCCGGGAACTGGTGCGGGAGATGGCGGACGCTTTCCCCGGCGGTGTGCTGGTCTTTGATGCTGCCAATCGAACGGCAGTAAAGATGATTGCAAAAACATGGCTTAAGACTGCAAAAATCAAGGATGTGGGGGCATATTTTGCGGTTTCGGATGCCGCCAAGGAAATCGGCACGTGGAACAGCCGTCTGCAGGTCACAAGTCGCGGCTATATGCTGGGTTACAACGATTTGAGAGACCCTTCTGTCAGCGGCTTTTTCCGGTTTCTCGCAAGGGTCGGTGACAACGGGATGAAAATGCAAATCGTGAAAATAAGATTTTGAGAGGCAAAAATGAAGCGCATTCACTTTGACGTTGAAGAAGACGGTTTTTACGGCGCATATTGGGCGTGCTAGGACACACATACAGCAGCGGGCACGGATTCGATTGAACCCGTGCCCGCTATCTGATACTATATTATAGTATCGAACGTCTGTTCTATTCCCACTCAATAGTTAAAAACTCTCTCTAGTTTGTCCCAGTTTGTCGCAGTTTGTTCTAGTGAATCTTCTAGTGAATCCTATTTACACCCAGTCTCAAAAAGTGACGAAAATCCATGGGGTCAAATCTGGGTCACGGTTTTTCGGGTCAACCGGGGTGATTTCGTGGGTCACGGTGGGTCACGGCAAGCTGCGAGCAGTACCGAATAGTCGCACGGGCGCTATATGTCAAGGGAGGGCAAGGTAGAGAAGCTCTACAAGCCCTTAAAAGGTCCTCCCTTCCTGCATGAACTCGAGGATGTTGGCATGGATGGATGCCGCCAAAACTTCTGTGCATCCGTTATCCAGCAGTTGTCTCTTCTGAAAACTAAGATCAGCCGTTGTAATGACCAAGATTGAAAAACATCTCAAGCGCTTTAATACGGTCGGTTTTGGCGAGGAATCCACCACGAGTCTACCCTTGTTCCTTAGCTATGAATGTTTCAACCCTGGCATCAAGGATCTGTTCGGGGCGAAGGTTGTGTTGGTCGATTAGCGTCTCGCATTCCGCCAATCGACCTCTCTCATTAAGCGTTCCATGACTTAGGATCGCAATCAATTGACCAATCGATTTTACAAGCCCGTTAAGCTTATTAAGCGTAAGCACTAATGCTGATTCTGCACTTGCATTCTTGTATGCCAAATTATTTGGATGAACAGATATTGCAAAACAATTCATTTTTGGATACTGAGCTCGTAACCACTCTTTTGCGACCTGAAGCTGTCCATGTTCTTGTTTCGTGAGCGGATTATCCGAAAGTTTTTCGTTTTTTGCCTCAAAGGCAAAAGCAATACCCTCTTCTTCAAAAACCCAGGCAACGTCGGGTCCGTCACCGTTATCGTCGTAACGTTTCGAGCTAGCACCAAGGTATTTCCCCAGCAGCTCAAGTTTTGATTCGAATTCTTTTGAATCGCATTGCTCCGATAAGGATTTCATGTCTGTGTCGAATTTCGTCGACACATCGCTGCTTTTTCGAATTTGGCGCGAAATGAATTCAATTATCTTTCTTGCTTGCAAGCTAACGTCAGAGCCTGAGCTAGAGAACATGGGCTTAGCAAGTGAACGGTTGAGCCCGTTTGCGCGAGTTTGTAGCTCTCTGGAAGTCTCTACATCGTCATCCGAATAGGCAATTTGAGCTGCCAGGCGGAGGACAAGCCCCTTTACTGAATTGTCTATATTTTCACTATTCGATAATTGTTTTAGGAGCTCGACAGCTCGACCACTCCTGCCTTTGCGCCATTCGTTTAGCGCTTTTCTTTCACAGAGAGCAAAATCTTCGAGCATGCTGTCGTCAACAAATTCAAAATCGTTGACCTTATCTGCCACATAGCTTGACAAATAGGCTGCAAAATCGGGGTCGTCATTGACTCCCTGGTCGATAACCTCAACGAAGTCTTTTGCTGACTTTACTTCGTTCATAATGCCTTGCCCGCATTCGATTTGGGCTCTTGTTGTAGGGGTCAAGAACACAGCGCGGCGGTTGTCATTAACCCACTCGCAAAGATCGAATCCAATCAAAGCAACGACACAGTAATCACCCGAACCCCTTGTACCTCTGCCCATTGCTTGCTCAATGTTTTGGGCGATTGAGCGGGCATAGACTTTGCTATGGACTAGGATTTTCGACATCAATTTATGGTAATCGGACATCCCCTTGGGGAGGCCTGAGACGACAAGCATACGGCATGCATCGCCTGGCAAGTCAATACCGTTGTATCGATTTGCAAATACAATTGGTGTGTCCAGCTTGCTTGCCTTCAGGGCGTTTACAGCCTGAACAACCTCGCTTCCTTTTACAGCGGGGATTCCCAATTGTTCCCATTGCTTTGCAGTTGCAAAACTCGGTTCGAGGACTACGACGCCCTTTTTGCCTTTCGCAAGGGCAATCATTTTCTCGACGAGCGCGGTTCGAAGCTCTTCTTTTGCCCCAATCTCGAGAACCATCCTCCGCCCTACACCAGCAAGTGTTTTGGGGGAGATGACGTTGATGTCATCTTTCTTGCATCCAAAAGATCTAACGATCGCACTTTCGTCAGCAAACGTTGCAGACATGTACACTCTTCTAGGTGCTTCTTCGAATGTCGGAAACTTCTCCACAAGGGGAAGAATTGGAGTAATTGAGAATCTGTCGCGACTCAACGTTGCAAGACAGTACTTGAGATCGTCTTTGATGAGATCCCAGCCAAAGCTTATAGAGTTTGCCGTAAGCGTGCCTTTTTCATTTGACGCTGCGAAATCAGAAATGCTTCGGGCGACCTTCTGTCGATGCTTTTCCCACGCCCAGAATGGGACCTCCAGCACCTCTTCGCCAGCTGTGCGAGTCCCAGAAACGAAATCGTCGAAAGTTGACACCCTATCGATATCATCAAAGCTTGAGCGAAAGAGCGTCGCAACTTCTTGATATAAGCCAGGCGCATCCGATGCATTTACCTCCACCGTGAATGCGCTTCGAACCGAGTCAAAGGAAGAGTGCGCATCATCTATGATGATTACTGAAACTTCCTCGGCTTCGGGTCCTCCTTCCAAGCCGAAGGAGGACTTGCCGTTAAAGAGGGCTTGATAATGGGCAACGAGAATCGTTGAGCCATTTCTGAAATCCGCAGTAAGCGATACTCTTCCGTTATATTCGGAAGCGGGTATTCCAAGTGTCCTTGCTTGTTCGCACACTTGATGGACGAGCTGTTTGTTGTCGACAAGGTACAATGCTCCACGTTTTAGCTCTCGTGCACTAGAGAGGGCAATCAGCAGGCCTATAAGGGTTTTGCCACCTCCCGTATTAAGCTTGATAACGGTATCTTTCGTTTTTCTGTTAGCAAACCATGCATCAAGTACCTCAGCCTGGCTGCTATGTAAATCATCAAAGGATTGGGGTTTCGGCAGCCTATCGAAAATCTCATCAGGCTTTATGCGCAGCGTAGGGTTCTGCGATGCTGCCATCTTTTTAAAATCAACCATTTGATAGTCCTTAGCTATGCTGTTCGACGTTGCAAATCAGATGTTGCCTGCTTTGACCATTTCATCGCTTCGTAGCTGCAGTTCGATTCTGCCTTGAGGTTCTCAGTTTGTTCCAGGACCTTTTCAGATACCTCTTCAATAGCAAAAACCTCTCTCCAGTTCGTTCTATTTACACCCAGTCTCAAAAATTGCCACGAATCCATGGGGTCAAATCTGGGTCACGGATTTCAGGGCGGGGCAGGGCGCTTTTGTGGGTCACGGTGGGTCACGAAAGCTGGCGAGTGGGCTCTCAAGGCGTTTTGATTGCATGGCAAGAGAGAAGCAGTAGACGGGCCCCGTTCCTGCTGCGCGCTTTCCCCAGGCCGGCACCGCTCGTCCGCTTCCGCCCGAGCCTACCGGGCGTCTTCGATCCTGGCGACGAATTCGTTGGCCCACCGAATCGCCTCGTCAACATCCTGGAGCACGGGCAGGCCCTCTGCGAGGGCGGCGTACATCTCGTCCCATCCCTTTTTCTTGGCAATGGCCGGCGGCCAGGCCTGCGCCCGCCTGTAGGAGAAAAGCCTCCGGCAGACGGCCCTCGCAGCCGTAAGGTCAACCTCGGCTCTGGCGTCGATCAGCTGGAGGTCGATGAGATCGCGGGCCCGATCGCCCGGGCCGGAGACGGCGTGGAGCTTCTGGGCGACCTGGTGGTCGAGCGGCATGAGGGGAGCTCTGCCGGGCGCGGGGAACCCCATCGCCTCGAAGAGCTCGTCGACGTCCGTCAGCTCGGCCCAGTCTGCGGCGTCTGCGTCGCCTATCTCGTTGTGGCCGACTTCGAGCGGCACCGTGCACCAGGGCTTCCCGAGGTAGTCCAGCTTGATGTCATACGGCTGCATGACGTACTGCTCGGGAATCCCATCGGGCGAGGCCGGGTCCCTTTCTACCACGCGGCCGGAGAACCCCTCCCAGCCGGAGCGGAGCCTCGAGTCGAGCTGGGCGGCGTAGGCTGCGGGATCGGTCGCCGTGGCGGTGTCCAGGTCCGTGGTGAACCGCGTGTTCTCCTCGCCGAAGCGCATCTTGAGCGCGCTGCCGCCCTTGACGACCCCGTCGGGGAGCATGCTTGCCACGATCGCGTTCGCCATCACGGTGCGCGCCCTCACGAAGTCCTGGGGCGCGCCCCCGTAGAGCCTGCGTATCGCGTCGTCGAGATGGCGCATGCTGTTGGGCCTCCTCATCGGGCTATCTCCTCCTTGATCCGCTCTTCCTCCTCTTTGGTTATGTAGCCGCGTGCGAGCGCCTCGCTTGCGGCCTCGATGGCCCTGTCGACCCCCATGGTCTTCGAGGCTGCCGCGATGGCGGCCGGCAAGGGCTGGCAGGCGATGCCGTCCAGGTAGACGGGGAGCGTCCCGCCCATTCGCTCCAAGGTGACCCCGGGGCCCAGATTGCGCCGGCAGCGCCTCGGCGACGCGAGACGCATTTTAGTAGGGTCCGTCGGCGCCAGCCCCAGTAGCGCCACAACCGACTCTCCGCAGAGGAAGGCCCCTTCACCCGCCGCCTTCACGGCGATGGCATAGGGCGCCTGAGGTTGCGACGGCCAAATGGGCATGCGGTACACTCCGCGCGCGACGCGCACGAGCTTCCCCAGCTTTTCTTGCTGGACCATCTCCGCCCTGGACATGCCGAGCTCGGCCGCCTCGGCAGAGGTGATTAGGCCGAAGTCGTCTACCGCCTCGTATATGTCGTCGATTTTTGCCATGCCGAAAGTATAGCATATTTACTATACTTTCGACCTATCAAAAGTATGCAGCCCTGTGATGGCGGCTGGCCTAGCCGTAAGGGCGCTGCGGCAGCCGACGCGATGGGCACACGTGCTTACTTTTCCATGCTCTCGTTGCCGTACTCGATTATGGGCCTGGCGGCGACCTCGAAGGGGATTCTCTGCTCCCTCACTGCCTGCTTGAGAAACATGTTGATCGCCTGGGTGATGCTGATGCCGAGCTCCGAGAAGAGCTTCGCCGCGTCGTCCCTCGTCTGCCTCTCCATGCGTACGGTGACGTTGACCGTCTCCATGCGGACCTCCCTGCCTCGTGTGTGCACAATACGGCGATTGTACGCGCGACAGGCGGTCTGTCCCTGGAATCCGTCATGGCGTGACGGATATCCGTCACGCCATGACTGGGATAAGCCGTGACCCTACTTCCATACACAAAGATAGCACCCATGATGCAATGCGCCATGGGTGCTATCTATACTGTCATGCACGTGTATTGCACGTATTATTATTACTCCCACTCGATCGTCGCGGGGGGCTTCGACGTGATGTCATACGCGACGCGGTTCACGCCCGGCACCTCCGCCACAATGCGACCGGAAATCCTCGCCAGAACATCGTACGGCAGCTTCGCCCAGTCCGCAGTCATGGCGTCGCTCGACTCCACGGCGCGCAGGATCACAGGCCGCGCGTAGGTACGCTCGTCGCCCATCACACCAACCGACCGGATGTCCGGCAGCACGCAGAAGTACTGCCAGCAGCTATGCTCGCTGTTGCGCTCGCCCGTCTCCTCGAACAGACGCTGGTTATACGCGTCGAGCTCCTCGCGCACGATCGCGTCGGCATCCTTCAGGATGCTGAGCTTCTCGGGATCCACGGCACCGATGATGCGAATCGCCAGGCCCGGCCCCGGGAAGGGCTGACGGTACACGATGTGCTCCGGCAGACCCAGCGCCAGACCAAGCTCACGCACCTCGTCCTTGAAGAAGTGGTCCAAGGGCTCGATCAGGTCGAAATGCACACCCTCAGGGAACGGGATCAGGTTGTGGTGGCTCTTGATGGTCGACGCCTTGCCGCCCGTCTTGCGCGCGCCGCTCTCGATGATATCGGGGTAGATGGTGCCCTGTGCGAGGTACTTCACCGGGCGACCATCCTGCTCGAGCTGCTGCGCGACCGCGAAGAACTCGTTCCAGAACTGCGTGCCGATAATGCGGCGCTTCTCCTCAGGCTCCGTCACGCCGTCGAGCAGAGCAGCATAGCGGTCCTCGGCATGCACGTGGATGAAGTCCACATCGAACTGCTTGGTGAAGACCTCCTCCACCTGCTCGGGCTCGCCCTTACGCAAAAGCCCGTGATTCACGAACACGCAGGTCATCTGCTTGCCGATGGCGCGCGCGCCGAGCGCCGCCACCACGGAGGAGTCCACGCCGCCGGAAAGCGCCAGGATCACGCGATCCTCGCCCACCTGCTCGCGAATCTCGGCCACCTTCTGCTCGGCCAGATTGTCCATGGTCCAGTCCTCAACCAAACCGCAGACACCGAACAGGAAGTTCTTGAGAATCTGCTGGCCATGCTCCGTATGGCGCACCTCAGGGTGGAACTGCGTGGAATAGAGCTTCCTCTCGGGGCACTCCATCGCCGCCACGGGGCACACATCGGTCCTGCCCGTCACGACGAAACCCTCTGGAACGCGGCTCACCGCGTCGCGATGGCTCATCCATACGGTCTGCTCCATGGGCGTACCCTTGAAGAGCGCAGACTCGTTATCGCAGGCGAGCGTCGCCGGCCCGTATTCGCCCACCTCTGAATGAGCGACCTCACCGCCGAGCGTCACCGCCATGATCTGATGGCCATAGCAGAATCCCAGCACCGGAACACCCAGCTCGAAGATGCCGGCATCGATGGAAGGAGCATCTTCGGCATACACGCTTGCCGGGCCGCCGGAAAGGATGATGGCCGAGGGAGCCATCTCGGCAACCTCCGCCGCGGAGATATCGCACGGCACAATTTCCGAATACACATGCAAATCGCGCACGCGCCGAGCGATGAGCTGCCCGTACTGCGCGCCGAAATCGAACACCAACACCTTCTGATTGGATTGGTCGAACCCGTTCTGAGCCACAGGCTGTCCTTTCTCGCAGAGGTCGGGCACCCGCCCGTACGCGCCATCATGCGCGTCTTTCGCATACCCATCCATCATACACGTTGCCCGAGCCACCCCAAGACGGCATACGACCGTTCCAGAAAAGGCCCCTACGCCCGCCGCGATTCCTCCAGCAGCCGCTCGTACTTCTCGAGCGAGGTATTGGCCACAAGCTCCTCCGGGAACCCCGTGTCTTCAAGAGCGGCCAGCGCCTCGCCAAACTGCCCCACGCCACTCGTGTGGTGCGCATCGGTGCCCACCACCACGGGGGTCTCGTACCGCATGCAGAGGCGAAGAATCTCGCGGATGTTCTCCGCCGTGTTCAGGCGGTACGGAACGGTGCGCACCGAGGAATTGTTGACCTCGATGAGCACGGGGTTCTCTTTGGCCGCCCGCACGAACCGCTCGAAATCAATGGGAATGAACCCGTCGTCCGGGTGCCCGATGATGTTCACGTACGGGTTCTCCATGGCGCGCAGGTACGCACGGGTATTCTCCTCGCAGGTACCCGCCTTGGTGCACATAGTATGGAAGCTCGCGATCACCACGTGCTGGCGAGCCAGGATGTCTTCGGGCATATCGACGCGGCCGTCGAAATCCATGATGTTGAGCTCCACGCCGTAGAACATGCGAACGCCCGAGAGCTCGCGCGGCAACTTGCCGTACCCCATGAAATGGAGCATGGGCGTCCAGTTGATGAGCTCGGGCGCGTGGTCGGTGATGGCCAAGCCTTCGAGCCCCGCGCGCGCGGCGGCAGCGGCCATCTCGTCCACGGTAGAAAAACCGTCGGGGCTTGCAAGCGTATGGGTATGGGAATCGACAACGAGCTGCATGGAAACTCCTTTACTAAACGATGGCGGCGCACCCTGGAGCGCGGCCAAGCGAAGCGCTCGGACCGAGGCCGCCGCGCAGGCACCCGGAACGCGGCGCCAGCGCTACCCGAGCAGCATGTCGCCGAGCACCTCGCCACCATCATACGCCACCGCGCAGGCACGAACGATGCGGCGATCCCGCACGTCGTACACGTTGTATCCGCTCAGCCGCCGGAAGCGCACCGCGCGCACGGGCGCCCCGCCCGCCGGGCGTACGTCGCACGGATCTGCCTGAAACGAGGTGGCATCGGCGGTATGGTACTCCACGCCCTCGTAGACACGGTGCGCCTGATGGTGCGTGTGCCCGTTGAGTACCGCGACACCCGGGCGTCTGAGCAGCTCGAGGAGCTCCTCCGCACCGGGCAATACCGGCATATCCGTCTGACTCGGGTCCACATGATGGTGCGTGCAAACGAGGGCCATCTGCCCCCGCGACACCGCCATCTCAAGCTCCCCGCGAAGCCACGCCAGGCGCTCAGCGTCAACATAGCCGTCCGCATGCCCAGGCTCGCTCGTATCGAACGAGATGAGGCGCGACCCCGCGACCTCACACGTATAGAGCAGCGGCTCGCCACCCAAACCGGAAAGCGCCCCGGGCCACCCCGCACGGAGCGCCGCGCGGTCATCGTGGTTGCCCGGCGTCACGATGCAGGGCACCACGGCACCCAAGACCTCGCGGCATACACGATGAACGGCCTCGCCCACCGCACGATACGCCGCCGCACCGCCGCGCTCCACGAAGTCGCCCGTCAGCACGATGGCGCCAACGCGCTCGCCCGCATCGTCCGCGGCCAGGCCCTCGCGCAGGCACGCCTCGAATGCGGGAAGCACGTCGCCCAAGCGGTCAACCATAGCGGGGTAGAACTCCGCCGCGGGCAACGAGAGCGGGCGGTCGCCCACCTCGGCAACCGCCCCATGCGCGTTATCACCGCAGCCGTCCGCTCCCCTGCGAGCATCCTTCGCCCCAAGCGAATAATGAATGTCCGACAGATGCAAAACGCGCATGAACCACCTCGCTATACCCTAGGAAAACGCTGATGTATCTACCAGAGCCGGCCGCAATTGCAGTTTTTGGGCACTTGCCCGCGCGAACCTCGGGTAGAACCGCAACAACCCAGAGGTCACCGGCCCCCTGAGCTGCGCTTTCTTCTGCTGGCTACCTTCTTGTACCTGCCCGTGACGCCCGGAAGTGCCCAAAAGTTGCAATCGCGAACGTGAGGGCACCGCCGGGGCCAAGTATCAACGGTTCTCTAGCGCAACCGCTTGCGGATGGCTCCGCCCAAAAGGTCGATCGCGAACACGGCCACCACCACGCCGATGAGGATGATGCTCACCGTTGCCCAGTTGCGCGCCTGAATGGCAAAGATGAGGGGTGCGCCGATGCCGCCGGCGCCCACCAGGCCAAGCGTGGACGCAGAACGGACCGCGATCTCAAAGTGGTTGAGCGAAAGCGACGAGAAGATGGGCATGAGCTGCGGCAGGCGCGCGTAGAAAAGCGACTGCCAGAAGTTGCCGCCCACCGCACGCACAGCCTCAACGGGCGCCTCGTCCATAGCTTCGATCTGCTCGGTAAAGAGCTTGCCGAGCATGCCGATCTGATGCACGCCGATGGCGAGCGCGCCGGCAAACGGACCGGGCCCCACCACGCGCACGAAGATGATGGCATACACAAGCTCGGGGAACGCGCGCAACACATTGCACACGAACTTGCCCACACGCGGCACCACAGGGTTGTGCCAAAGGGTGCGCGAGCTCACGAGCGCAAAGGGGATGGCGAGCACCGTCGCGATCGCCGTGCCCAGAAACGCGATGCCTATGGTGAGCAAAAGAAGGCTGATCAGGTCCTCGCCGGAGCCATCGTAGACGTACCCCCAATCAGGGCTGAGCAGCCCGCGCAGCGCCTCGAGCGCGAGCGAGGGGTTGAAGGTCGCGAGCCCGGAATAGTCGAGCCCGATTGCAGACCAGGCCACCACGGCCACCACCACGACCGAGATCGCGATGGTACGCGCGCGCTCGGATGCAAACAGCCCGCGGCGCGCGGGCGCAGTCGTCTCACTCATGCGAGCCTCCTTCTCACCGCTTCGCTCAGAAAGTCAACCACGGCAACCACGACGAAGATCATGAGAATGATCACCGACACGCGGTCGTAGCGCAAAAGCCCGAGCGACGAGTTCAAGATAACGCCGATGCCGCCGGCGCCCACATAGCCCAGCACCGTCGAGGCGCGCACGTTAATCTCGAACGCATAGAACAGATAGCTCGCGAGCTGGCTCATGACCTGGGGAGCAATCGACCAGAACGCAATCTGCACGCGCGTGGCACCCACGGCTTCCGCGGCCTCGATGGGCCCCTCGTCCACCGTCTCGATGGTCTCGAAGATGAGCTGCGAGACCACACCAAGCGTGAAGACGGCGATGGTGATCACACCGGAGAACTCACCGATTCCCACGATCGCCACGGTAAGCGCAGCAAGCAACAGGTTGGGAATGGTGCGAACGACATCGAGAATGAAGCGGAAGATGGCCGTGACCACCTGGTTGCGCGTCACCACGGTCGTGGCGAGAAACGCCAGCGGAACCGCGACCGCAAAGCCGATCACCGTGCCCAGGACAGACATCTTGATGGTGCGAATCATCGGGTCGATGAGCGTGGGGATGTAGGAGAAGTCCGGCTGCATGAAGCGCTCGAGGAATGCGGTGACCTGCGGACCACCCTGGATGACCTCGGCAAAGTCTGCATCGGTCACCGTTGCGCTCGCGACCACGCACGCGACGAGCACCAGCACCACGAACAGGTTCTTGTACCAGTCGAAATGTACGGTCTCGGAGATCTTCATCAGGCGGCCGCCCCCTTCGCCTCGCGCTCGGCAGCGTCCTTGTCATAAATCTCGGCGAGGCGCTCCTCGGTGAGCTCGTCGGGCGTGCCATCGAACACGAGGCGCCCGGCGCGCAACGCGATGATGCGGGTAGAGAACTGGCGGGCCAGCTCGACCGAGTGGATGTTCACCACGACGGTCTTGCCCTCCTCCTTGTTGATGCGCTCCAGGTCCTTAAGAACGGTCTGCGTAGTTACCGGGTCGAGCGAGGCCACCGGCTCGTCGGCGAGGATGATGTCGGCTCGCTGCACGAGCGCACGGGCGATGGAGACGCGCTGCTGCTGGCCGCCGGAGAGCTCATCCGAGCGCGAGTGCAGCTTGTCGAGAAGGCCAACGGTAGCGAGCGCCTTCTCGGTGTTCTTGTAGTCCTCTTCGGTAAAGAGCCCGAAGATGCTCTTGAAGGTGGAGTAGTAGCCCAAGCGTCCGGAGAGCACGTTCTTCTGCACCGTCGAGCGCTTCACCAGGTTGAAGCTCTGCGAAATCATGCCGATCCGACGGCGAATGCGCCGGAGCTCGCGCTTGTCGGCGCGCGTGATGGAGGTGCCGTCGACGACGACCTCGCCCTCCGTCACGTCATTCAAGCGGTTGATGGAGCGCAGAAGCGTCGACTTGCCCGCACCGGAAAGGCCGATGATGGAGACGAACTCGCCGTCGCCGATCGTCAGCTGGATATGGTCCAGGCCGCGCGTACCGTTGCCGTACACCTTGGACACGTCTTTGAATTCGATCATAGTTCCCCTCTTCATGGCATGGAATGCGCGCAAGCACGCGGGTCGGCGCGCGATACAACCGCCGGGCCGCGCCGCATCGACTCATGGGGACGATCCGGCAGGGCCCGTCAACGCAGAGCGTGCCCGCAACCGATAGAAAAGCGCCCGGCCGGGAGCGAACTCCCGGCCGGGCACGCCTTGCAAACCGGAAGCGCGGGCGCGGCTGCGCTACGCGGAGGCCTTCTCCGTGTACTCCTCGATGGTGTCGTAGGCAGACTCGTCGACCTCGGTGTAACCCAGGTGGCTCCACATGGACATGGCCTCGGCGCCCTCCTCGTCATTCGCCATGTTGAGGAAGGTCTCCTTGATCTTGTCCTTCATGTCCTGGTCCATATCGGGCTGGACGGCGATGGCGTCGTTGGGAATATCGCCCTCGGTAAGGTAAAGCACGCGGAGGTCGGCGAACAGGTCGTTATCGGGGAAGCTGTTCGCGAAGACGTTGCGCGCGCCCTCGAACACGAAGCAGGCATCCTGCTGGCCGTTGAGCACGGCGGTGATCTCGGACGGGATGTCGTTGACCGTGGTGAGCGTGCACTCGGTCACAGGATCGACGCCGGCGTCCTTGAGCTCGGCCACGGGGTAGATGTAGCCGGACGCGGAGTTCGCGGAGAGCGTGGCGATCTTCTTGCCCTTGAGGTCGGTGAGCTCCTGCATGTCGCTATCAGAGCGCACGAGGATCTCGCCCTTGAAGGTGCCGGTGAGCTCGCCCTCGATGGGAAGGCCGGTCTCACGGTCATAGGCACCGAGCTCGGAGGTGAGCAGGGCCTCCGCGCAGCCCTGGTTGCGCGCCATGACGTAGGCGGCCGGCGGCATGATGCCGAGCTGCACCTGGCCGGAGGCCATCGCCTCGACGATGGTGGTGTAGTCGGTCGCAAGGGTCACGTTGGTCTCGACGCCAAGCTTCTCGGTGAGGTAATCGGCGAAGGGCTTGGCCTTTGCCTCAAGGCTGCCGTCGTTGTTGGTAGGCACGAACTGGACCTCGAGCGAGGTAATCTCGGCCGCAGCGCTGCTGCCGCCGTCGCCGTTGCCGCCGCAGCCAGAGAGCGCGGCAACGGAACCGAGCGCAAGGGCGCCGGTGAGAACGCTGCGACGGCTCACGGCGGTGTTGAGCATTTCGAACTTGGACATGATTCCTGCCTTCCATAACACCAGGACTTCATAAGACACGATACTCACGATACCATCACCCGAGCGCCCGCAGAGCGCAGAATGCCGACCCCTGACCGAAGGATTACATCCGTTTACCGAATAATTCGTCCAACTGCCTTCGATGGGAACTATGGGGGATTTCCGTGCGGTGCGCAAGAAACGGGTACGCTTGTAGGAAAACGGCCACAGGAAAGCAGGTTCGAGCCAATGAAACGAATCCTTCTCATCGCCACCGGAGGCACCATCGCCTCCGCCGAAGACGGACACGGTCTCTCCCCCGCCCTCACCGGTGCCGAGCTCGCCGCATGCGTGCCCGAGGTCGAGGACCTGTGTGAGCTCGAGATCTTGCAGCTCATGAATATCGACAGCACCAACATGCGCCCCGCGGACTGGCTCCGCATCGCGGGCGCCATCGAAGAGCGCTACGCCGCTTTCGACGGATTCCTCATCCTGCACGGGACCGACACCATGGCCTATACCGCCGCTGCGCTCTCATACCTCATCCAAGGAAGCGCGAAGCCCATCGTGCTCACCGGCTCGCAGCGCCCCATGACGAGCTCGTTTACCGATGCGAAGCTCAACCTCTACCAGAGCTTGCTCTATGCGCTCGACGACGCGTCGTGCGATGTGACGATTGTGTTCGGCGGCATCGCCATTGCCGGAACGCGCGCCCGCAAGCAGCGAACCATGAGCTCGAATGCCTTTACCAGCGTGAACTTCCCGCCGCTCGCCTACATTCGCAACGATCGCATCGTACGCGCAGGCGCGGCTGGAGCAACCCCGGGGGCAGATGCAGCCCTGGCCGAGGCTCCGCTTCCCCCGGTCTTCCGCACGCTCGACGACCGCGTCGCCGTGCTCAAGCTCACCCCGGGACTGAGCCCGCACCTCTTCCGAGCGCTTAAGGCCGATTACGATGCCCTTATCCTCGAGATCTATGGGCTTGGCGGCATACCGGATTATGGAACCTGCGGCCCCTCGTTCAAGGAGGCTATCTTCGACTGGGTAGACTCCGGGCGGAGCATCGTGCTCACGACACAGGTGCCGGAAGAAGGACTCGACCTCGGCGTGTACGAGGTGGGACGCGCCTATGCGGAGCATCCGGGCATTCTGCGCGGCGGCGACATGTCGACCGAGGCGATCGTTGCCAAGATGATGTGGGCGCTCGGCCAGACCCGCGATCCGCTCGACATCGAGCAGCTCTTTTACCATCCCATCAACCACGATCGGCAGATGTAGCGCAGGCCCCTGGCGCACGCCATCATACTTGGGCGCCGCCGTGCCACAGCAATGGGATGCCGGGGCATCGGTGTGCCGAAAACCTGGGCGCCTAAGCTCTACTGCGGCGGAAGCCGTGCGCTGGCTTCAATCCCTCGGTTCCGCCAACAACAGCTCCGGTGCCACATCCAGGCTATCCGCGAGGCGCTGCAATTCTTTTAGCGTGATATTCGCCGTGCCGCTCTCGATCCGATTGAGATACGGCCGGCTTATGCCTGCCATCAGGCAGAAAGCGGTCTTACCAAGCCCCTGCTCCTCGCGCAGGCGGCTCACGTTACTACCAACGATCTGTCCCAATGGTTCGCTCATATCGCAGAGTGTGCAGAATCGTCCGGCAGGTAACGTAAACTATAGTTTACGTTTCACAGGGCTCGCTAGTTTTGAAGAGAAGGGTCGTTGTCACAAGATGCAGAGCGCTCGGCACGAGAATATGCGAAGCAGAAGCTGCCGAGGGCCCGCGATCTCGCGCGACGCGGGTCTCGCTTTGCGCAGCAAAGGCCGCTCTTCCCGCGGGACAGGCCACGCCCTTCGCTCCGCAGGCCCCGATCCCCGCAGCGCGAGCCGCGCCTCACACGGCAAAGACCCCGCCTCGCACATACTCGACCTCAAGAATGCCGCGTCTACCACGAACGGCACGCACCATCTGCTCGTGCTCGACATCGATGATCCGGCATCGGGCGGCCCCCTTCTTACCGTCCCCGAGGCCCAGGCGTTATCGGACCTCCTCCGCATGGCGAAGGAGGCGCGCGAGAAGCCCCGCTCACTCGCCGCGCTCCACATACCGCTAGCAGCAGCAAGCTCCTACTCCGCGCATGAGGTGGTGCGGGCCTTTTCGCAAGCGGGTCTTCCCTCCCCACGCGTCATACTGCTCGACGCCTACGAAAACCCCGCCGTGCTCGCGCAAGCCGATGCCACAACAAAGCTGGCGCAGGCTTCACTCGCAAGCGGCAGCCGGTTGCAAGACGCTATCGTGATAGCCGCCACCCCATACGACCTGCCCCTTCTCTCTGAGGCAGGCACCGCTTATGCGCTCGAGGGAGCAGGGAAAGCCTGCCGCGCCGCAGCAGACTTCACCTTCCCCACACGCCGGAAGGGAGGGCTCGCCCAAGCACTCGCCTACCTCTGTCGCGACCTTTTTTCAAATGGAAGCGATTACGGCGGCATCGTTCCCTTCCGTCCGTTAGATGCCGCCGAGCGCCGCACGTAACTCTTTTCCAGCATGACGGGCGCTGAGCTGCGTTGCTACGAAGGCCCGGCCTTGGACGGCGGAGAGATGAGCCCCATGGATAGCTGCAGCAATCCCGGCGCGGCGGATGGTATCCAGCGCGGCAGCCGTTTAGTGGAAGCTGCTATCGCGGCGATTTCCTCTGAGGAGATAGTTAGGTGCAAGCTTGGCCCGGTTTGGGGCGGCGCGGTGGCGACCCCTCCAAAAACCCAGTCTCCCCGTCGCACATTGAGCAACGGGAAATTCGCCGGAATCCCCACCCGCAGCTTCATCAGTTTTCATGATCTTAGCCACCCAGGCGAGGGATGCGGCAATCCATAGCGAATGCCAATCTCGCGCCCTCGTCTCAGCCGTCCAGACGAGGGCGCGATCGGGTCGGATCCGAGAAACCCCATGCGCCTGCCCCGGGGCCTCCAGGCCAGTGTTATCCCAGGGAACCGCTGTTGACGCCTTCGGGGGCGAACGTGATTGCAGCTTTTGGGCACTTCGCCGCGAGGGGCCTGAGTAGCCGTGTCACGACCGGGAGGATGCCAGCCGTTTGAGCTGCGCCTTTTCCCTCCCCTTCGTTCGCCTGCATCCGCCGCCGCACGAGGAAGTGCCCAAAACTGAAATATCAACGAGCCGGATGCCCCCGGTGTCCGACAAACAGCATTTTTTCTAGAGGACGAGGCTGAATCCCCGCTCGAAGAACGCCGCAGCGAGCAAGTAGATATTGCAGACATTCAGCAGCCCCGTCATGACGAGCCCGCTGCGAATCGAGCGACGATAGGTGAGCTCCGTCGCAACGCGGGAGTCGCGGATCGAGACGCCCGCCTGACGGCGCGCGGTAAGAATCATACCAACCCCCAGAAGCAGGCAGATTCCCGGAGCGAGAAAGAGCTCGTACCGGCTAGCGTAGCGCGTGGGCTCGCCGCCCGCGCCAAACGCCATTGCCACCGAATCCGGAAGCTGCGGAATCACGAAGAAGGCTTCTATGAGCGGAAGCACCGCGAGCACGATGAGGACGATGGTGAGGTAGCCGTTCGTGCGGCCGAAGCGAAACATGTATTACCGCCTATCTATCTCTTGATAACCCCGCGGCGGCAACCGCCGCGCATGCGTGCTACACGTTGAACCGGAAGTGTACCACGTCACCGTCGGCCATGATGTAATCCTTGCCCTCGATGCGGAGCTTGCCGGCCGCCTTAGCGCCTTGCTCGCCGCCAAGCTCAACGTAATCATCGTAGCCAATGACCTCGGCCTTGATGAAGCCGCGCTCGAAGTCCGTATGGATGACGCCGGCCGCCTGCGGGGCCGTGGCACCCTGGCGCACCGTCCAGGCCTTGACCTCCATCTCGCCGGCAGTGAAGAAGCTCTGCAGGCCGAGCAGCTTGTAGGCTGCCTGTGCGAGCACGTCCAAGCCGGGACGCTCGAGGCCGAGCGACTCCAGGTACTCCGCCGCGTCCTCCGGCTCGAGCTCCGAGAGCTCCGCCTCCACCTTGGCGCAGATGGGGATCGGCGTCACGCCGTCGATGGGCTCAAGTTCTTCGCCGAGCATGTCCTCGTCCACGTTCGCCACGTAGAGCATCGGCTTCATGGTGAGGAGGAAGAGCCCCTTCGCGGCAGCGCGCTCCTCGTCGGTCATCTCCATGGCGGCGGCGCGGTTGCCCTCATTCAGCCATGCGACCAGACGCTTCGCCACCTCGAGCTTGGGCGCGAGCTCCTTGTCGCGGCGCGCCTCCTTCTCGAGCTTAGGAATCTGCTTCTCGAGCGTCTGAATGTCGGCGAGGATGAGCTCGGTCATGATGGTATCGGCGTCGGCCGCAGGGTCAACGAATTCGCCCGTGCGCCCCACCTCGCGCATGACGTTGGGGTCCTTGAAATAGCGAACAACCTCGCAGATGGCATCGGTCTCGCGGATGTTCGCAAGGAACTGGTTGCCCAGGCCCTCGCCCTCGTTCGCACCCTTCACCAGGCCAGCGATATCAACGAACTCCACCGTGGCCGGCACGATGCGCCCGGGGTGGACGATGTCCGCCAGCGCCTGCAAGCGGTCGTCGGGCACGTCCACGATGCCCACGTTGGGGTCGATGGTCGCGAACGGGTAGTTGGCAGCAAGGCCGCCCTTCTTGGTGAGCGCGGTGAACAGCGTCGACTTGCCCACGTTGGGCAGGCCTACAATGCCGATGGAAAGAGCCACGAGATACCATCCTGTCTTGTATACCAGCGAAGCGGTGCGACGCGTGCGTCCCACCGCTCCCGTCATCGGTTTGCACCGTCTGATTATAAGGCCCCGCGCAGCGCAGCTCCACCCGTAAGCGGACGTTTTTGCCACCCCGCGCGCACGCCGACGGCGACGAGGGGCAGCTAGTCGGCGAGCTTCTCCACGCGGTCAAGCGCGGCGCTGAGCTTTTTCTTGGCCTCGGCCTTCATCTTCTCAGCCTCCTCATGCGCCTTCGCAGCCTCGGCGGCCTTCTTCTCCGCCTCGGGATCAGGTAGCACGAGCTCCGCCGCGTCATGCTCCACCATGGTGAGCGCATGTGTTTCGCATACCTCAGCGCACAGGCCGCACCCCACGCAGTACGTGGACTCTACCGCAAAGCGACCAGAATCGGTGATATCGCAGGCATGGAGCGGGCAGGCCTCTATGCAGTCGCCGCAGAGCGTGCATTTCTCGAAATCGCATACGGGCGTGCTCACCTGCACGTTCGGGGCAAGCTCGGGATGCGCCTGCAGCGTCGAGAGCAGCAGCTGCCTGCCCTGGGTAAGCACGCGGCGTCGTCTCTGCGATGTCGTGCCGGTAGCGGTCGCAAGCGTGCGCTCGAGCGCAGAGAGCTTCTTGGTGTGGTCCTTGATGCGCTGCGAGACCGTCGTCACCGCCGCCGTCGCGGGGTTCAGCTTGGAAACCGCCAGGCCGGTGGTCTTCATGATCTTATCCATGTATTCCTTGCGCTCGAACTCGCGGCGCTTGGTGCAGGAGAGCTCCTTCGCGTCGACCTCGAGGCCCATGGGCCTGCCGGACCACTCCTCCGCCGTGGCGATGGCGTCGCCCAGAAGCTCCTCGCCCTGTGCGTTGCGGCAATTCTCGCAGATGTCGAGCGGCAGGTACACGCTCACATTGGGGAAGTCCATAAGGATGGAGAACCAGGTCTCGGCCGTGACCTCGCCCACGCACCCGAGCACGACCTCGTTTTCACGCGGGATGCGCTTAAGGGCGCGCGTGCACGTTACATACGCCGTCTCATACGCCGCGGCGGCAGCGGCCACGGAATCGTAAAACTTTTTGGGGCGATGCTTCATGCCGTGGATAGACTCGGTCGGGCACACCGGCGCGCACAGACCGCACTTACGGCAGGAATCGAGCACGTCGATGCCGCCGTCCTCAATCTCGATGGCATTCACCGGACAGATCTTCACGCATGCCCGGCATGAGCTCTTAGTCGACCGGCATGCAAGGCACGAAAGCGCGTTGGCCCGCGGCTTCTCCTTGTAGTCTGCCGGGTTCCACTCGCGCTCCTCGGGCTCGGGATTGCCCAAGAATGCGTTCGTAAGATCACTGAACGGCTCGGTAATGCCGCTCAGGCCCTTGGTAATATCGATGATGTCATCGAACATGTCGCGCTTCTGCGCCATGCGAGTTCCTCCCCTTGAACGGATGCCCGCGCATACCCGCCGCATCCGTATCGGACGTTTCGATGCGCACTATTGTACGGCACCCGTTGTGGAATCCGCATGCACGACATGCTCCGCGATTCTTTCCAAGAATGACCGAGACCGCTGCCCCGATTCGCGGCATAATGTGAAGTGTGTATGTGGAGCCATGCGGCCGGATGCGATACATCGTGCGTACTGCGCCCGCCCGACACTGAGAGAGGACTCACTATGTTTTGCCCTAAATGCGGATCCCAGCTTGCCGATGATGCCAAGTTCTGCGGTGCCTGCGGTGCACAGATTCAAGCACCCGCCAATACGACGCCGGCGCCTGGCGCTGCGCCCGCGCCGATTCCGGGGCCGGCCCCCACGTCGAACCCGTCGCCCGTTCCCGGGCCGGTGCCCACCCCCAGCAGCGCGCCCACGAGCTTCGGCGGCTCCTCGCTCGCAAACCTTGCTTCGGGTAACGCCGCGCTCTTCCGCATCATCAAGCTTGTAGCCGGCGCGATCATGCTCGTGAGCTTCTTCTTGCCGCTGTACGGCATCGCGGGCATCGTGAGCATCAGCGCCATGCAGATGACCTTCGGCATCACCCTCATGGGGTCGCACCTCGACGGCGAGTTCATGAACATCCTGTTCCTCGTGCCGGGCATTCTCTGCCTGGTGGGCGTGCTCGTCCTGAAGGAGAAGCAGGGTAACATCCTGAACATCATCGGTGGCATCGGCGCGCTTGTGCTCGTTTTCGTAATCTCCGGCCAGGCCAACGCCGAGATGGGCGGCTATGTGTCCGTGAGCTTCGAGCTCGGTGCGTGGCTCTACATCCTCGCTGGCATCGCGAGCATCGCCGTCGGCGTGCTCGACATGATAAAGTCCAAATAGGAGCGCTGGCATCTGCCTTGCGCCGCGTGTGACCGCCTCGAGGCTGACGCGATTCACTTTGAGGAGCAGGCGCCTGCGCTCCGGAAGCGCAGACGATTCACGTCGAGAAGCGCAACCCATTTGAATTAAGCGAACGGCACGGCAGCCCGATATGAGCTGCGGCGCCGTTTTTGCATGCGGGCGTATGATATAGCGTCCGCCCCGCCTTTTACCGTGCGTTATCTCAAGCCTTAGTACAGCTTGGCACCTGCCGGAATGGCATCGTCGACCATGAGGAGGTTCAGACGCTCCTCGGCGTCGTCGCCCTCGCCTTCCGCGTGCACGGCACTGATGAGCATGCCGCAGGAATCGATGCCCATCATCTTGCGCGGCGGCAGGTTCGTGATGGCGATGCAGGTCTTGCCCACCAAATCCTCCGGCTCGTAGTACATGCTGATGCCGGACAGGATCACGCGGTCCGTGCCCGAGCCGTCGTCCATGGTGAACTTCAGCAGCTTCTTGCTCTTGGGCACCGGCTCGCAACGCTTGATCTTGACCGCACGGAAATCGCTCTTGCTGAACGTATCGAAGTCCACGAAGTCCTCGAAGAGCGGCTCGACCACGATCTTGGACGGATCGATGGTAGGGATCTTGTTCGGAGCGATGGCAACGCCCGCCGCACCATCCTGAGCCGCCTGCGCGGCATCCTTAGCAGCCTGTGCGGCGGCACCGGAGACGCTTCCCTTCTCGGGGCGCATGTGCGGGAACAGCAGCACGTCGCGGATGCTCGCGGAATTGGTGAGCAGCATGACCACGCGGTCGATGCCGATACCGATGCCGCCCGCGGGAGGCATGCCGTACTCGAGCGCACGCACGTAATCCTCGTCGTACTCCATGGCCTCGTCGTCGCCGCCGGCCTTCTCCTCCATCTGCTTGGCGAAGCGCTCGGCCTGGTCCACCGGGTCGTTGAGCTCGGAGAACGCGTTGGCATACTCATGGCCGGCGATAACCAGCTCGAAGCGGTGCGTGAGACGCGGGTCGTCCTCGCGGCGCTTGGCAAGCGGGCTCACCTCGACGGGGTAATCGCACACGAAGGTCGGGTTGATGAGGCTCTCCTCGCCCTTCTCGTCGTAGATCTCGGCGATGAGCTTGCCCGCGCCCCAAGCGGGGTTGACGTCGATACCGCACTCGGCGGCCGCAGCGCGAAGCTCCTCGATCGGCGTATCGAGGTTGAGCTCACGACCCATGACCTCGGAAACAATCTCCGTCATGGAGCGGCTCGGCCACTCGCCGAAGAGGTCGATCTCCTGGTCCTGGTACACGATGGCACCCTCGAGCCCGACCGCCTTCGCGGCGGCCTTGATGACGCCCTCGGCGAGTTTCTTCATGCCCTCGAGGTCGCTGTAGGCGCGATAGGCCTCCATGGTGGTGAACTCGGGGTTGTGCGTCTGGTCCATGCCCTCGTTGCGGAAGATGCGGCCGATTTCGAACACGCGCTCATAGCCGCCCACAAGCAGGCGCTTCAGGTGCAGCTCGGTAGCGATGCGCAGGTAGCACTCCTGGTTGAGCGCGTTGAAGTGCGTGATGAACGGCTTCGCGGTGGCGCCGCCCTGGATGGTCTGCAGGATGGGCGTCTCCACCTCCATGTAGCCGTTGTCCTCCATGTAACGGCGGAAAGCGCTGACGATCGCCGAGCGCTTGCGGAAGGTCTCGCGCACGTCGTCGTTCATGATGAGGTCCACGTAGCGCTGGCGGTAACGGGTCTCCTTGTCGGAGAGGCCGTGGAACTTCTCGGGCAGCGGGCGCACCGCCTTGGAGAGCAGCGTCAGGCGCTTCGGAGCGATGGAGAGCTGGCCGCGCTTGGTGCGCACGATCACGCCCGTCACGTTGATGATGTCGCCCAGATCCAGGTCCTGCAGCAGGGCCCAGTCCTCCTCGCGCATCTCGTTGATGCGGCAGAAGAGCTGGATCTCGGCGGTGGTATCGCGTACCACCACGAAGGCGATCTTGCCCTGGCCGCGCTTGGCCATGATGCGGCCACCGATGCTCACCACGTCATCGGTGTCTTCGCCCGCCTCGAGGTCGGCATACTTGGTCTCGATGTCGACGACATGCGCCGTAACCTCGGAATGCTCCGGATACGGATTGCCGCCGGCCTCCATGATGGCAGCGCGCTTGGACAGGCGATGGGCGCGCTCGTCATTCAGCGTCGACACCGCCTCCGGCGCGTTCTGCGTGCTCTCCTGCGTCTCGCTCATATCTTGTTACTCCTTGCTATCTGTGGGCCCCATGTGCCCAGAACGTCATGTAAAACTCGGTGCGACCCCGCTGGAACTGCAAACCAAATCGCCTCGATGCGGTCCCGCCAGCGCCGCGAACCAAAAAGCTCCCCGAGGCCTCGCGGTCCCAGGGAGCATGCATTCGGCTCTGCGCTCGACCCGGGGCCTAGCGCGCGATCTTCGTAATGGTGTAAGTACGCGTCTTGCCAGACGGCAGCACGACCTCGACGGTCTCGCCCACCTCATGGCCCACCAGGGCGGAGCCCACCGGGGACTCCATCGAGATGCGGTTCTCGAGCGAATTGGTCTCGCGCGAGCCCACGAGCGTGAAGTCGTGAATCTCGCCATCGGCGTCGACGACGGTCACCGTGCTACCGAGCGTAGCGCCAAGAATGCCCGCCGCGTCGAACTCGGCCACCTGGGCGAGCGTGTTGCGGATCTCGCGGATGCGGGCCTCGTTCTTGGCCTGCTCCTCCTTGGCATCATCGAACTCGGAGTTCTCCGAGAGGTCGCCGAAGTCGCGCGCGACCTTGATGCGCTCGACAATCTCAGTCCTATGTTCACCCTCGCGCCACGCAAGCTCCTCTTCGAGCTTCTTGCGGCCCTCGTCGGTCAGCTTCACGGCATAGGTGTGCTTCGCGTCGCAGTCCTCGATGGTCACGTAGCCGTTGCGCTCGGCCTTCTTCACGATGCCCTTGAGGTCGCCGCCGAAAAAGTCGGTGTTTGTGATCTTGCCCTCGGCGTTCATCTTGCGCAGCTCGTCAGCGTCCACGGTGCAGGGCATCTTGGGGTTGACGACCTCAACGGCGGCCAGCGGGGCGACCTTCGGGCACGCAACGCCGCAGGCATGGGCAACGGCCACGGTGTTCTCGATGATATGTACTTTATCCTCCAGCGTGGGGTAGGTCATAAAGGCAACGTCGGTCAGAAACAGCAGCTGTTCAATGCCCTTGACCTCAAAAACAGCCACGTGGGACAGGGTGCGGCCGGTGCGCAGGCCAACTTCCTTGTCCAGCACGCTCTTCAGGAAAGTCTTGGTGTCCAGCAGGCCCTTCATGTACATGTTGGCCACGCCGTCGTGCGCCAGCTTGACAGCGGTCAGGGAAGCCTTGACCTTATCGGGCTCGTTGATGATCTCGTAATCGGACAGGTCGATGTT
>ENA-ORUF01001554-ORUF01001554.1-human-gut-metagenome-genome-assembly--contig:-NODE-1554-length-23841-cov-2.870596_pt1 | contig 23841 bp, 20 predicted proteins | sample MGYA00242077_ERZ509203 | MGnify/ENA primary metagenome ERZ509203 (study PRJEB26280, sample SAMEA2338834) | human gut metagenome | biome: human gut; feature: human-associated habitat; material: faeces... | reverse complement strand
CGTGGGAACTCGAATCCCAGGCCCTCTGATTAAAAGTCAGATGCTCTACCGACTGAGCTACGAGCGCTTATAAACAGTATAACGATACTGCCGGAATATCATACCATATTTCTGCGGAAAAAGCAAGCCCTATGGATAAAAAAGTGCGCATTTGCGCTGCCGGCAGGCCAGAAGCAGGCGGCAGCGGCGGCGGGGACACGGCAGCGGGTGCAAAATGCAGGGGAGATTTTTCTCGAATAAGCGGAGAAAACCTCGGTTTTTCGCCGGGCAGCGCCTGCGGGGGGAAAACCCCCTTTACAAATCTTGTGTAAACCGCTACAATCAACCTAGGATCATTTGCATTTTCTTACAGCAGCGTCTGCCGGTCTTTTCTGCCAGGGCTGCGATGGGATATAGAGGAGGTCTTTTTCCATGAAGATTTCGCGTCGGCTGATGCTTCGGCTGTCCGGTTTGGGCGCTACCACCATGGCTCTGATGGGCTGTGCCGGGCAGGGCGAGGGATTTCTGGCCTGGCTGGAGGGGCTGTTCCCTTCTGCATCCGTGCCGGGCACACCGGCGCAGCCCGGAGCGCCGGAGGCGCCCGCCCCGGTGCAGCCTGCGCTGCCCCCTTACAACGCCGACCCGCTGACCGGTGAGGCCCGCCGCACCGATGGGCGGATCGTGGGGGTCATGGTCAACAACATCTGCAACTCCCGCCGCCAGAATGCCCGTCCGCAGCGGGGCATTGGGGCCGCCGATCTGCTGATCGAGAGCCGGGTGGAAGGGGGAATCACCCGGCTGTGCGCAGTCTACCACGATGTGGACGCCATCCCGGAGGTGGGGCCGGTGCGCTCCGGCCGGGACCAGTTTTTGCAGCTGCTGATGCCCTGGCAGGCCCTGTACTGCCACGATGGAGAGAGCGAAGCCTGCACCAAGTTTGTCAGCGTATACGACTACGCGGGCCTGAACCTGGGCGGCAAGGGCTATTTTGGCACGCCAGTCCACCCACTGACCGCCCATCGGGACCCCCGTGGCGGCGAGGTGGCCTATGAGCATACCGAGTTCACCTCCGGCAAGGAGATCCGCTCCTCGGCAAAGCAGGCGGGCATGGGGCTGAGCTACCCGTATGAGGAGACCTTCTTCCGCTTTGCGGATTACCGCACCGGGGCCGAAAACACCCTGGAAGGGATGCCGGAAGCCCAGCAGGTGGAGATCGCCCACGCAGCCAAGGAGCGCTACAAGACCCAGTTCCACTATGATCCGCAGACCCGGCAGTACAAAATGAGCATGTACAGCCCGGCGGCCTCTGCCTGGCAGCACACGGTGGACGAGCTTACCGGCCAGCAGCTGGGGTTTGACAACCTGGCGGTCTGCTTTGCCCCCATTGCGCCCTATCCTGGGGATGCCGGGGATGTGCAGCAGGTGCAGTATATCCAGGGCGGCGAGGCGCTGCTGTTCACCCGCGGACGGGTGCAGACCGGTTACTGGCAGAAAGCTTCACCCCAGCATCCGCTGTATCTGTGTGCAGAGGATGGCACTCAGCTTTGCTTCAACCGGGGCAAAAGCTATCTGGCGATCGTAGATGAGGACGAGCGGGCTGGTTTTGCCTGGCAGTAAGCCCGTCCCACCGAAGGAGATAAGATGACAAGACAGTTTTGGATCCGAGCTGCGGTCTGCTGCGGGCTGTGCGCAGCGCTGCTGTGCGGCTGTACGGCAGCGCCCTCCCGCAGCACGGTGACGCCGCAGGACCCCTTGACCGGGGAGCAGCCTGCGGCCCCGGGGCAGCGGGTCGTAGCTGTGTCCATAGCCAACGACCCTGCGGCGGGTCTCCAGTGCGGGATCAGCACTGCCTCGGTGGTGCTGGAAGCGCTGACCGTGCAGGATACCCCGACCCGGCTGTGCCTGGTCTACCCTTCTATAGAGCAGGTGCCCCAGGTGGGGCCGGTGGCAGATGGGCAGGATCTGTACTGGCAGCTGCTGGCGGGCCAGCAGGCCCTGGCTGTGCAGCGGGGCGGCAGCCGCTATACCCGCAATTATTTTGACTACTACAATCTGGAACCCATCGATGCGGCGGAGGTGGGGCGGCTGGCGTTTCATACCGGACAGAAGTGGAGCAATGCCCCGGCGTGGTATACCTCCAGCACCGAGCTGGAAGCAGCTGCTGCCCGTCTGGGCCTGACTACCGGGATCACGGCGGGCAAGACCACCGAGACCGACACCGAGGGGCGGCTGCAGCTGCCGGCATTTCTGCCCTTTGCGGAGAGCGGGCGTCTGCCTGTGCCGTCCGCAGAAGGGGCGGTGGAGATGCGGGTGCAGTTCAGCCCCGGCAGCGCCACTGCGTTCCGGTACGACGAAGCTTCGCAGCTTTACCGGATGGAGCGGGGCAGCGGCATCCCCCAGCGGGACGCCAACACCGGCGTGCAGGTGTCCTTTGACAACCTGCTGGTGCTGTATACGGCCTCCTCTTTGCGGGAGGGCGGCCATACCCTGGAATATGACCTGAGCATGGGCGGCGGCGTGCTGCTGCGTGCCGGGCGGTTATGGCATATCACCTGGCGGCAGGGGGCAAAATCGACCTTGGCGCTCTACGATGAGGATGGCAAAGCGCTGGCGCTGGCTCCGGGCAGCAGCTATATCGCCCTGGTGTCCAGCGTCACCGGCCGGGAGGTGGCAGTCACCGATCAGGCAGGGGAAAGTCTGCTATAAAATGCGCAAAAAAACAGCGGAGGAAATTCCTCCGCTGTTTTTACTGTATTGGATGTGCAGGCTTACAGGTCCACCAGGGTGGCCAGCTCGGCAGGGCTGGCGGGCACCGGACCCAGAGCGGCGGCATCCTCTCCGCGGCGCACCGCAAAGCACACCGACTGCCCGGCAGCAAAGGCGGGCTGATACCGCAGCTCCAGCTGCTGCCAGTCGTCCGGTGTTTTGCAGAAACAATGGATCATGGCCCCCCGTCCGGCGGCCAGATTCAGGGTGAACAGAGAGGCATCCGCAGCGTTCTCATTGTACAGCGGGGCGGCAAAGCTGCCGCACGGTACCGGCTGACCGTCGCAGCAGACAGACAGTCCGCTGCCGGTGTGGTACAGCTCCTCCTGGGTCTGGATGGTGCGGCCCTGCAGGTAGCTGGGTGCCACCGGCAGGGTATGGGCCGAGAGGTTTTCCGCCGACAGATACACCAGCGTGCCCCCCAGACCAGGAGCATCGGCGTAGCCCAGCAGCTCCACAGCGGCTTTGCCGTCCAGCAGCGCAGGCTCGCCCCGCAGACAGGGGGTATCCTGGGCAGCTGCACTGACACCGCCCAGCAGAGCGGCGGCCAGAGTGACCGCCCCGGTACCTGCATACCGCAGGAAGGAGCGGCGGGAGAGGGACTGGGACATGGGGATAGCCTCCTTATATCGAGCAAAAAGTGGCGGCGCCGCAGCGCAGGCGCCTTTGCACTCGCGGCCATCGGCTGCGAAAAATGCAATAGTACATCCTGTATAGCTTATAAAATTTTCAGCCCGCTGTCAAGTGGAAAAGCACTTCTTTGCGGGCGGCAGAAAAAAGCAGTGGGCGGGGGCCTGCATGCTGCAAAAATGGCTGGCGGGTGTCCGCCAGCCATGGAGTATGCGTTTGGTACTGGTTTCAGAAAACGGCGCTTTTCCGGAAAGCTGCGCAGGGGGTCATTCGTAGGCTTCTGCCCGCTCGGTCTCCTCCTGGCCGCGGAGCGTGTCGGCGTAGCCAAAGGGCACGATGTCGATGGCCTCTACCAGGCGGTCCCGCATCCAAAGCTGGACATCGGTCTGCACCGTATAGCCGCAGCCGGGGTCGGCCATCCACTGTTCCGGGTGGCGGGTGGGCAGCGCCCGCTGGCTGAGCATGCTCATGATCACGCCGCCATGGGTCACACAGGCGGCCTCGGTGACGTCCATACGGATCATATATTCAAACAGCTTCATCAGGGTGTCGGCACAGCGGCGGTGGAAATCCGCCGTCGGCTCGGCGCCTTCCGGCACAAAGCCGGAACCAGGGGTGATCCACTGCTTGTATTCCTCGGTCTTGACCAGCTCCCGCACCGGCTTGCCCTCAAAGCTGCCAAAACCGGCCTCCCGCAGGTCATGCACCGTGAATTGATGGGTGGCCTGCGGGAACAGGATGGCCGCGGTCTCCACTGCACGCACCAGCGGGGAGGAGAATACCGTGTCCACCTCCGGGTACACAAAGCGCTGGCGCAGCTGCTCCAGCTGTGTGCGGCCCTCCTGGCACAGGGGCAGGTCGGTGCCGCTGCCGATATAAAGCCCTTGCAGGTTGCCCTCGGTGACGCCGTGGCGGATCAGATGCAGCTTAAAGGTTTTCACAAATCAACACCTCGTAACAAAATAGTATCTCTATACGGCCCTTTTTGGCAGGATGCCCACCGGGGCAGATACCCCATTTTAGCACAGAAACGACATCACCGGCAAGACTTTTGACAAAAATGACGAAAATCTATCAAAATTCTCGTCACATTTCGCACTTTACAAGTCGTTTTCCATTGTGTATAATCAACGTGCTGTAAATGATTTTGGCAAAGTGCCCGCAGCGCTGAAAAAAACCGAGGAGTTCAAAAAGCATCATGGAGTTCAATCGTATCATCAAGCTGCTGCGCAAGGAGCGCGGCATCACCCAGAAGCAGGCCGCCGAGGATCTGGGGGTGTCCCAGGCACTTTTGTCCCATTACGAAAAAGGCATCCGCGAGTGCGGGCTGGATTTTGTGGTGCGTGTGGCGGACTATTATAACGTATCCTGTGATTATCTGCTGGGCCGCAGCGCCGAACGCAACGGCATGATGCTGACCGCGGACGACCTGCCCAACCCCGATAAGATGAAGGACAATGTCTACCATGGCAGCGTTCTGCCTACGATGAATAAAAAACTGATCTCCAACAGCCTCAACGTGCTGTATGCCAAGGTGGGGCAGTGCCACAGCAAGGCCCTGACCACCGAGGTCAGCGCATACCTGATGATGGCGGTCAGCAAGATGTTCCGGCTGTTGTATTCGGCCGAGCCCCACAATGCGCCGGGTCTGTTCGGCATTGAGCAGCGCCGCTGGCCGGGGTATTCGGACGCAGTGATGCGTGTGGCGGAAGCCAATGTGGAAAGTCTGCTGGCCGGGCAGGATCTGGACGGTGCAGAAGGGCTGAAGGACCCCTCCTGCATGACCATGACCACCGAGAGCCTGAGCCGGGAGTTCCCCCTGTATACGCCCAGTCTGCTCAACCTCATCAAGACCAGCGAGACCCGGGTCAAAGGCTTGACCAACCAGTAACACGACTGGATAAGAAGAAAACGATCCCTGCCTTTTGCCAGGGGCGGGGCTGCGCCTGGGCACCTGTACGCCAAAGACGCAGCGGGGAGGAGGAGTTACAATGTTGAATAGGATCTCCCGGCGCAGCTTTCTGCGCTGTGTGGGCTGTGCCGGTGTGCTGGCTGCGGCGGGCGCACTGGCCGGCTGCCAGACCGGCCGCAAGGCGGTGGAAGTGGAGGTGGGCGACCACATCAGCAACTGGAACGACCTGCGGGTGCAGCTCAGCAGCCTGTTCCGCATGGGGGATGTCCCGGATATGCCGGGTCAGGAGTATGTAGCGGTGCTGATCCTGGTGCAGAACCTCTCCCGCACCGAGAGCCGGGCAGTGGGCGCCCCCCATGTGCTGGAGATCGACGCAGAATACCCGCTGCCGCCGCTGGAGAATCTGAACGGATACTTCCACGCCCTGTCCGCAGATACACCGGATTTTGCGCTGATGTGCGATGGCCAAAGCGCCGGCTGCGGGGCGTATATCTACCTGTATGATGCGCAGACCGATACGTTTGCCAATGCACCGGAGCTTCCGCCGCAGAGGATCGGCTATATTGAGCTGATGTGCAGGGTGCCTGTGGGGTGGAAGGAATTGAACCTGACCTATACACCCCAATTTTTGCAGGATAAGAGCATCACATTCCGCATGACGGCAGATCAACTGACCAGAATTGTCGATTAAGCTTCGTCTGTTTTTACAGGGAATACTTGCCTTTCCCCTAAAAAAATTGTGAAAACCATTGACAAATAGTTCGTTTTTGACTATTGTATAGGTAGAACATTCGGGTGCGCCAGGGTGTGTTTTTGTCCTGGGCTGCGCTGCAATGACTATGATCAAACGCGGCTGCCCTGGTGCGGCTGCATCCAAAAGGAGGAAAGGATTATGTCCTTGAAAGTATCCCGCCGCAACTTCATGAAGCTGTCTGCCGCTGCCGCTCTGGCTGTGGCTGGCTCCAGCCTGCTGACCGGCTGCTCCGACCCCAATAAGCCCACCCGCAACGGTGACGGTACCCTGACCGTCCTCTCTGCACAGACCACTGTGAAGAGAGATGGCAATAAGTTTGAAGTGAAGATCAAGAACGGCCGCACCAATGACCTGAAGATCGACAGTGACTCCTTCCGCATTGTGAAGCGTGATGGGGATAAGGTCACTTACTACGAAGGTGTAGTTAAGAATGCGATCGACGGCTGGGCTATTCCCAAGGGCGAGACCTTTGAGACCACTGTTACGGCAAAGGGTGATCTGGAGCTGGGTGCGAATGTTACCCTGCAGTTCCGTCCGGATGATGCATACGATGAGATGTTTGCCAGCTGGATCTACGACAACACCCAGAAGTAATCTCCCCTCTGTTTTTGGAACATACCGCCGCCCCGGCTTTTGGCTGGGGCGTTTTTTTGCGCCTTTTGCCGAAAAGTTTGGCAATGTGCTGTTGTTTTGGATGAATATTTTGGCGGTTTTGGGACTTGTTCACAAGGCGTTTTTTCAGTAAAATAAACGTATACCCAGGCGGGTGCTTTGGTTGCAGAGGATGCAAACGGATAAGAGGGAACAGCCGCTGGGCAAAAACTGAGAACAGGAGTGTTGGCGTTATGATCAATATGGTAAAGCTTCCCACCAAAAACCGGAATCTGTTCCTGCGGGTGGCCAAAGGCCACTTTGCCACCAGCCACAGCCACATCAATTACTATATCGATGTCACCACCCAGAAAGCCCGCTTGTCCGAAGCAAAGGCAGTGGCCAAAGAGCTGGTAGCGGCCTACCAGCATAATACCATCGTGGATACGGTGCTCTGCCTGGATGGCACCCAGGTCATTGGTACCTGTTTGGCCAATGAGCTGACCAAGGACGGCTTTACCAATATGAACGCCCACCAGACCATCTATGTGGTCACGCCGGAGTATACCACCGGCAGCCAGATCATCCTGCGGGACAACCTGGCGCCCATGGTCACCGGCAAGCATGTGCTGATCTTGGCGGCATCCATCACGACCGGCTATACGATGCAGGCAGCCATTGAGGCGGTCAACTACTATGGCGGCCAGGTGGCAGGTCTGTCTGCGATCTTTGCCACCACCCACGAGTGCATGGGCTACCCGGTCACCTCCATCTTTGATCCCGCCAGCCTGCCGGATTACGCCAGCTACGACTCCCGGGAGTGCCCGCTGTGCAAAAACGGGCAGAAGATCGATGCGCTGGTCAACAGCTTCGGCTATTCGGCGCTGTAAACAAATCGGATACACAAACCTCCTATTTTCTCCTGCAGAGGCTTCGTCGCACCGCTGCAGGGCATACACAAGGATATGCTAAGAGGCAGGCCCCTCCGTTTGGAAAAGGGTCTGCCTCTTGGCGTTTTTATTGGGGATCGGGGCTGCTGTGGGCCTGGGCGCACGCCAGGGCTGCATCCCGCATCTGTGTGCGGACGCTCTGCGGATGGAGGATCTCCACCTGGCCCCCAAAGCCCATCACCCAGCCGAAGAAAGGCGGGCTGACAACAATGTTGGTGTCAAAGTGGAAATGTCCGTCCGGCTCCTCCACAAAGATGGGGCCGGTGCCAAAACGCTCCCGCATGGTGTTCTGCATCGCATTGGCGCAGCGCAGTGTCACCCGGACTTCATCGCCGCCAAACATCTGGAAGCGGCTGCGCAGGTACTGGGCAAGGTCAAAGGATGCAAACTGCTTTTGGCCCCGCCGAGGCTCCGACAGGCAGTCTACCGACTTCATGCGGTCCACCCGGTAGTGGCGGATGCCGCTGGGGGTGGCCTGATCCTGGTAGGCGATGAGGTAGTAATACCCGCCGTCCCAGGCCATCTGCCAGGGGCTGACAGTGGGGTGGGTGAGCTGTCCATCGGATTTCTGGTACCCGAAAGTGACCATCTTTCCGGTAGAAATGGCCTCGTGCAGGCGGTCCACGTTGTACAAAAGCTGCTGGCCGCCTGTGCGGGGGCGTCCGGTTACATAGACCTGACGCTGCAGCTGGCTGGCCATGTGGGTGCTGGCCAGACCCTCCAATTTGCGGATCAGTTCCCGGCATTTTTTCTCCGGGATAAAGCGGCTGGCCTGGACGGCGTCCACCAGCAGCTTCAGCTCCGGCAGCTCAAACCGGCGGTGGGAGACCCAATAGCCGCCGTGGGGGCCGCGGCGCAGCTCGATATTGCAGCCCAGCTCACGCAGGGTCTCGATATCGCTATAAATGCTTTTGCGCTCACAGGGGATCCCCAGGGCTGCCAGCTGTTCCGTCAGCTGGGTGACACTGAGACGGTGATCCTCATCGGTCTGCTGGTACAGGATGTGCATCAGCAGCAAAAGCTTGGGGCGCTGCCCGGGTTGTTTTGGCATGGGATGACCTCCTTTCTGTGGGGGAACATAAGGGGCCTTGGGGCGGTCAGCGGTCCATTTTTTTGTCGAACGCCGCCCGGCGCTGGGTGGAAAGGCGGAACATCTGCTCCAGCTGCTCCCGGTCGCCCTGCTCCAGGGCGGCCCGGAGCCGGGCCAGGGCAGCGTCGAACTGATCGATCTCGGCGATCAGGTTCTGCTTGTTCCACAAGAACAGCTCAGCCCACATCTTATCGTTGATGCGTGCAATGCGGGTCAGATCCCGGAAAGAATCACCGGTGTACTCGCACAGAGAGGTGTTGTCGTTGGCGCACATCAGGCTTACGGCAATGGCGTGGCACAGCTGGCTGACATAGCCGATCATCCGGTCATGCTCCTCCACCGTAAGGGTGCAGATGTGCCGGAACCCCAGCACCTGGGCCAGCTGCTGGGCCCACTGGATGGCAGCGGGGGTGTTGGCGGCGGTGGGGGTGATGATAAAGTTGGCGGGGGCAAAATCCACCTCAGCGGCGTGCTCTACGCTGGAGGTCTCCCGCCCGGCCATGGGATGGCTGGCGATGAACTCGACCCCCGGGGGGCACAGCGCCTGCACCGGCTCCACCAGCCCGGTCTTTACGCCGGACACATCGGTAAAGATGCACCCCGGCTTGATCCACTGGCCGTACTGCTGCATCCATTCCAGCAGGGCGGTGGGGTACAGACCAAAGATGATGTGGTCTGCCTGGCGCACCAGGTCCTCAAAATCCTGGGTCTTGCCCCGGGCGATGTACCCATGGTCCAGTGCGTACTGCAAGTGGCCCTGGCTGCGGTTGATGCCGTCCACGGCAAAGCCTGCACGGGTCAGCTCCAGGGCGTATTTGCCCCCCAGCAGGCCCAGGCCCACCACCAGGTAGCGTTTGGATCTATCCAGCATATTCGTTCACCTCCGCGCCCAGTGCCCGGGCAGCGTCAAAGAAATCCGGCCAGCTTTTGGCCACGGCCTCCGCTCCGTCGATGGTCACCGGCAGCCCGGCGGCCAGCGCCAGTACGGTCAGGCTCATCACCACACGGTGGTCGTTGTGGCCCTGCAGCGGGGCGGCGGGGGCGTGCAGCGCCCCGGCACAGCCCTGGATCAGGATCTGGCCGCCATCGCTCTGGATGCGGCCGCCGCAGGCTTGCAGCTCCGCTTCCATTGCGGCGATGCGGTCGCTCTCCTTCAGGCGCAGGCGCTGGGCATTGCGGATGCAGGTGGTGCCGCTGCACAGCAGTCCCAGCACCATCAGCACCGGGCCTAAGTCCGGGCAGTCGGCCAGGTCGATGTCCACCCCGTGCAGCGGCGCTTTTTCAAAATGCAGGCCGTCTGCATCGGCGGTAAAGCGTGCCCCGGCCCGGCGCAGGATGTCCAGGATCACGGCGTCCCCCTGCAGGGTGTCCGCCGCCAGGCCGGTGATGGTCACCCCGCCGCATACGGCGCCCAGCACCGCAGGGAAGGCGGCCTGGCTGTAATCGCCTTCTACGGTATAGCGGCAAGGGCGGTACTGCTGGCCGCCGGGGATCAGCAGCTCCCGCTCGGAGAGCCAGCGGCTGTGCACGCCAAAGCGCTGCTGCACCTGCCGTGTCAGCTGGATATAGCTGCGGCTTTCCACCGGGGGCAGCAGCTGCAGGGTGCTGTCCCCCTCCAAAAGGGGCAGGGCGAACAGCAGGCCGCTGATGAACTGGCTGGAGACATCCCCCGCCAGCTCATACCGGCCGGAGCGCAGCGCCCCTTCCACCACAAGCCCTTGGGGGATATGCTCCAGCCGCAGGCCCTGCTGGGCAAACACCGCCTCGTAGACCGACTGGGGCCGCTCCATCAGCCGTCCTCGGCCGGTAAAGGTCACGGCCTGCCCGCTGAGGGAGGCCAGAGGGATCAAAAAACGCAGGGTGCTGCCGCTCTCGCAGCAGTCCACCGGCTCGCACAAGGGGCGGAAGTGCCCCAGACCCTCCACCTGGGCGCTGTGGGGGCCGGTGCTCACCTGGGCACACAGCTGCCCGGCAGCGGCCAGCGTAGCGGAGATGTCCTGGCTGAAAGCCAGGTTTTCCAGCTGAGAGGGGCCGGCAGCCAGGGCCGCACACAGCACCGCCCGGTGAGCCAGGCTTTTGCTGGGGGGCGCGGCAACGGTGCCCTTTACCCCGGATGGGGCGCAGACAGTAAGGACCATAGCAGCCTCCTTTGGCAATTACATAGCAATGTGAGGGTGGGGGCTGCCTTCCAGCCGCAGCAGCTGGGCCAGGTAGGCGCAGGCGTGGAGATAGCCGTCCGGCCCTTCCCCGATAAAATGCCCCTGGCAGCCAAAGGACACGATGTCCACCTGCCGGAAGCTCTCCCGGGGGTCCGGGGCTTCCAGCAAGACCTCCACTGTGGGCACCCCACAGGCCCGCACTGCGTCCAGCAGCGCTACACTGGTGTGGGCATAGCCGCCGGGGTTCAGCACGATGCCGTCTGCCCGTCCCTGGGCGGACTGGAGCTCGTCGATCAGGTCGCCCTCGTGGTTGGAGTGGAAAAACTCGGTCTCGATCTCCATCTGAGCGCAGCAGCTGGACAGCCAGTCCATCAGGCTGTTGTAGTCCATCCCGCCGGGCACCCCCGGTATGGGGCAGCGCATCAGGTTGACATTGGGCCCGTTAACGATCAAAAATTTCATCCAAAGCCTCCATAGCCGCTGCCAGCGCACAGGCAGCGGTGGTCGTGTTGGGGATGACGGCATCCGCTGCCGCCAGATACAGGGGACGGCGCACCTGCTCCATCCGTTCCAGGGCATCGGCCCCGGTGGAAAGGGGTCTGCCGCCGGTGCTCAGCTCCTGGCGGGGACGGTCCAAAAACAGCACGACACCGTTCTGCCGCAGGGCGCGGACGTTCTGGCTGCGCAGCACGGCGCCGCCGCCGCAGGCGATCACCAGCCCGCTCTGCTTGCCCCATCGGGCTGCCTGGGCAGACTCCATCTCCCGGAAGGCAGCCTCGCCCTTTTGGGCAAAGATCTCCGGGATGCTGCACCCGGCGGCCCGCACGACCTCCTCGTCCAGATCCACAAAGCGGCGGTCCAGCCGCTGGGCCAGGCTGCGGCCAATGGTGCTTTTGCCTGCGCCGGGCATCCCCACCAGCACCACGTTCAGCATCTGGCGGCGCAGCGCAGCGGTGATCCGGGCGGTCTGCCGCTCCGGGTCTTCCAGGGGCTTGCCCAGAAAATACCCGGCAGCATAGACTGCCTGCGAGACCAGCATCTCCAGCCCGCCCACAGCCACCGGCACCCCGGCTTCCTCTGCACGGAGCACCAGCTCGGTCTTGCTGGGGTTATATACCACGTCCACCACCGCTTCCAGCCCCGGCATAGAGCGGATATCCAGGCTGCACACCCCTACATCCGGGTACATCCCGGCAGGGGTGGTGTTTACGACGATCTGCGCCCCGCTGGCGGCAGCCTGGGCATAGCTCAGCTGGCCGGGGCCGGGTCTGCGGCTCACGGTCAGCACCTGGGATGCCCCCTGGTCCTGGGCTACGGCGCAAACCGTGTTGTGGGTGCCGCCGGTGCCCAGCACCAGCACGGTGCGTCCGGCAAAGCGGACGCCGTGGGCCTGGCACAGGGCGGCAAAGCCCATATAGTCGGTGTTGTAGCCGCAGAGCACGCCGCTGCGGTTCACCACGGTGTTCGCCGCCCCGATGGCTGCGGCCCGGGGGTCGATGTAGGCGCAGTATTCCATCACCAGCTTTTTATAGGGGATGGTGACATTGATGGCCTTGAAAGGCCGTTTTTCTAAAAAGGCGCGGGCCTCCGCCTCGGTGGGCAGGGCCCGCAGCTCGTACCGGTAGCCGCAGAGCAGCTCATGGATCTGCTTGGAGTAAGAGTGCCCCAGCTTTGCGCCGATCAATCCGTATTCCATGCAGTCACTCCTTTTCCCGGTAGGTGTCCGGGTGTTCCATCCAGGCCATGCCATAGCGCTGGGTTAGCAGCTCGCCAATAGCCAGTGCTGCGCCGCAGCTCTGCACAATGGCAGCCCGGGAAAGGATGCAGGGGTCGTGTCGTCCCTGGATGGACAGCACGGCGTCCCGGCGGGCGGGGTAGTCCACCGTATCCTGCTGCTTGTAGATGCTGGGCGTGGGCTTGACGGCGGTGCGGAACACCACCGGCATCCCGTTGGCAATGCCGCCGTTGATCCCCGCATTGCGGTTGGCGGCAGTGCAGATCTGGCCCTGCGGCCCCATCCGGAAGGGGTCGTTTGCTTCCGAACCCCGCAGCCCGGCAAAGCCAAACCCGGCCCCGAACTCGATGCCCTTTACCGCCGGCATGGCAAAGGCCATGTGGGACAAAAGGCTCTCGACGCTGTCAAAATAAGGCTCGCCTACACCGGCGGGCAGCCCCAGGATCGCCGTTTCCAGCACGCCGCCCACGCTGTCGCCGTCGGCTCCGGCGGCACGGATGGCCTCGGTCATCCGCTGACCGGCCTCCGGGTCCAGCACCGCCAGCCCCGGCTGGCCGCACAGAGCCTGGCATTGTGCAGCCAGGGTATCGGGATCATCCTGGGCAAAGGGGGTGTCCGGCACACCGGCACACTGGGCCAGGTGGGTGCAGATCCGGATGCCCGCAGCTTCCAGTGCGGGCAGCACGATGGCGCCCCCGGCGACCAGCCCGGCGGTGATCCGGCCGGAAAAATGCCCCCCGCCCCGGCTGTCCTGCCAGCCGTGGTACTTGGCGTAGGCGGTATAGTCTGCGTGGCCCGGGCGCAGCAGATCCGCTGTGCGGGCATAGTCCCCGCTGCGGGTGTTCTGGTTTTGGATCACCAAAGCGATGGAGCTGCCGGTGGTGCGGCCCTGGTACACACCGGACAGGATATGCACCTGGTCGGCCTCGGTACGGGGGGTGGACAGGCCGTCCCCTCTGGCCCGGCGGGCATCCATGCACTGGGCGATAAAGCCTTCGTCCACCGGCACCCCGGCCGCCATGCCGTCCAGCACGGCGCCGATGGACGGGCCGTGGCTCTCGCCGAAAATAGTCAGCGAAAGGGCGCTGCCAAAGGTGTTTTTCATGCCTCTGCCTCCAGCCCCAGCAAGGTGGGCAGAGCGGCGGCGGGCACGGTCTCGGTGCGCCAGCAGCCCAGACCCGGCACCTTGATCAGGGTGATCTGGCCTGCCTGGGCCTTTTTGTCGTGGAGCATCTCTGCCAGCACCTTCTGCTTGTCGTAGCTGGCCCGCAGCGGCAGACCCAGGCGGCGGTAGACCGCCCGCACCCGCTTTTGCAGGGTCTTGGATTCGATCATGGGCAGCATGCCCAGGGCCACACATTCCCCGTGGTACAGGCCGGTGGTGCGGCGGCCCTTGATGCCCCGCACGGCCTCGATGCCATGGCCCAGCGTGTGGCCGAAGTTCAGCGCCTTGCGCATACCCTGCTCGGTCTCGTCCTGCTCGACGATGTTCTTTTTGAACCGCAGGCAGCGGTAGATGATCTCGTCAATGCGGGCGTCTACGTCCCCCTGTTCAAAGATGCTGAACAGCTCCGGGTCGGCCAGCAGAGCGGCTTTTACCGCCTCGGCCAGGCCGTTGACGAAGTGGCGTTGGGGCAGGGTGGACAGGGTGTCCGGGTCCACGATCACCAGTTTGGGCTGCCAGAAGGTGCCCACGATGTTTTTGGTGTCGCCCAGGTCCACCGCCGTCTTGCCCCCAATGGAGGAGTCGATCATGGATAAGGTGGTGGTGGGGCAGTTGATAAAATCTACGCCCCGCATATAGATGGAGGCGGCAAACCCGGCCAGGTCGCCCACTACGCCGCCGCCCACGGCAACGACCAGGTCGCCCCGGCCCATGCCGAAGTCCAGTATCTGCCGCAGCACAGTCTCCAGGATCTTGAGGCTCTTGCTGGCCTCGCCCTGGGGCACGGTGATGATGCGGGCGTCCCGGCACTGGTCTGCGACCCGGCGGGCATAGGCCTCCGGCACGCCGCTGTCGGTGACGATGGCCACCCGGCGGTCCAGCCGTGCAAACTGGTACAGGTTCTCCAGTGCGCCCCGTTTCAGGATGATGTCATAGCTGCGGGGGCCAAGATTCATGGTGAGCTTCGTGCCGATAAATTCACTCATTTGGTATACACTCCTAACAGCCGTACAGTGCGGCAGACACGGTCCAGGGCTTCCAGAAGCGCCTCGGCCTCGTGGGCGGCGGGGTCTCCCACCAGTTCGACGTAAAAATAATATTCAAAGGGGACATGGGGCAGCGGGCGGCTCTTGATGGACTCCATGTTGAAGCCTGCCTGACCGATGAGCTGGATCACCTCGGCCAGTTTGCCGGGCTTGTTGTCCGCCGTGAACAGCAGAGAAAAACGGTTGCCCCCGGTGGGCTTGTCCCGGCTGATGACGATGAAGCGGGTGGTGTTGTCCCCGTCGGTGTTGATGTCCGGCACCAGCACTTCCAGCCCATACAAAGCAGCGGTCTCCCGGCTGGCGATGGCAGCCAGAGAGGGGTCGCCGCTGTCTGCCACAAATTTTGCAGCCATGGCCGTGTTGGGCATAGCGGCGGCAGGCAGGCCGAACTGCTTCAAAAAGGTGTCGCTCTGGGCAATGGCCTGCTGGTGGCTGTACACCTTCTTCAGGCCGGACAGCTGGGCGCCGGGCAGCACCAGCAGATTCTGGGAGATGGGCAGGTCATACACCTGCACCACCCAGATCCCTGGCCGGGCATAGCACAAGTCCAGCACGGCGGACACATCCCCGGCATGGCTGTTCTCAAAGGGCAGCACGCCATAGGCGGCGTCCCCCTGCTCCACAGCGTCGAACACATCGTCCCAGGTGGGGCAGGCCAGCGCCTCCCCGTGGGGGAACAGTGCCCGCAGGGCTATGTGGGCAAAAGCGCCCTCCACCCCTTGGTAGGCCACCCGGTTGCAGCCCATCTGCTGGGCTTCGTAGGCTTTGGCCAGGTCCATCATATGCTGCACATGGTCCCGGTAGTAGGGGCGCAGCGCATCGCTGTGGATGCGTGCGGCGGCTTTGTCCAGCACAGCCGCCTCCCGGGCGGGGTCAAAGATGGGCAGGCCGTGGGCTTTTTTGTATTCCGCCACCTGCAGCACAGCGGCCATGCGCTGTTCAAACAGGTCGGCAAGCTGAGCGTCCACCGCATCGATCTGGCGGCGGGCAGCTTCCAGCTGATCCATCGGCGGGGCCTCCTTTCAGTCCGGATTAAAGTAACATTATACCGATCCAGTATACCATACTGGGCACAAGGACACAACAAAGCCCCTGGTATTTGGGTGCGGATAAAATTTCAGCTGGAAGGGGGCAGACACGAGCTGACCGCACGCCTTGCCCTGAGACGAAAAAACGGTATAATAGAGGGGAAAGGTACTTTTATTCTGCAAATTAGGAGAAACGCCCTATGGCATTTATCAGTGTATTTGACGTGCTGGGCCCCAACATGATCGGCCCCTCCAGCTCACACACCGCCGGAGCGGCCATCATTGCCTACCTGGCCCAAAAGATGATCGCGCCGCCTCTGCGCCGGGCAGACTTCCGGCTGTACGGCTCTTTTGCCAAGACCTACCGGGGCCACGGCACCGACCGGGCCTTGGTGGGAGGGATCCTGGGCTTTTCTGCGGATGATGAGCGCATCCGGGACTCCTTTGCGCTGGCAAAGCAGCAGGGGCTGGAGTTCCGCTTTATTCCGGATGAGACCGAGACCGATGTCCACCCCAACACCGTGGAGATCCGTATGGAGAACGCCGCCGGCCGGGTCATGACCGTCCGGGGCGAGTCGCTGGGCGGGGGCAAGGTGCGCATCGTGGGCATCAATGGGGTCAAGGTGGACTTTACTGGGGAGTACAACGCCCTGATCGTCGTCCAGCGGGACAAGCCCGGTGTAGTGGCACATATCACCAAGATCCTCAGCGACCGGGACGTGAACATTGCCTTTATGCGGCTGTTCCGGGAGCAGAAGGGCCACACCGCCTATACCATCGTGGAGTCGGACCAGCGGCTGCCGGAGGGCGTGGATGCCCTGCTGCTGGAGAACCCCAACATCACCGATGTCATGGTAGTGCAGCCGTAAGGAGGGAGCAAGAAGGATGGAACCAATGGATTTCAAATCTGCCAAGGAGCTGCTGGGCCTGTGCCAGCAGCACGGACTGCCGATCTCGGAGGTGATGCGCCGCCGGGAGTGTGAGCTGGGAGAGACCACCCCGGAGGCTGTCAATGCCCGGATGGTCGATGCCTGGGCGATCATGACCGCATCGGCCACCCAGCCGCTGCATCACCCGGTCAAGTCCATGGGCGGGCTGATCGGGGGCGAGGCAGGCCGTCTGTCTGCACATCTGGACACCGGCCGCAGCCTGTGCGGCGGGGTGCTGGGCCGGGCAGTGATGTACGCCATGGCGGTGCTGGAGGTCAACGCCTCCATGGGCCGGATCGTGGCAGCGCCCACCGCCGGTTCTGCCGGTGTGGTGCCGGGGCTGCTGCTGGCTTTGCAGCAGCAGTACAGCCTGCCGGATGAAAAGATCGTGGATGCCCTGTTCAATGCCGGTGCGGTGGGGTATCTTGCCATGCGCAATGCCACGGTGGCCGGTGCCGTGGGCGGCTGTCAGGCCGAAGTGGGTGTGGCCGCCGCTATGGCGGCTTCGGCTGCGGTGGAGCTGATGGGGGGCACCCCGGAGCAGTGCCTGGATGCCGGGTCTACCGTCCTGATGAATATGCTGGGTCTGGTCTGCGACCCGGTGGGGGGACTGGTGGAGTATCCCTGCCAGAACCGCAACGCTGCCGGTGTGGCCAACGCCCTGGTGGCGGCAGAGCTGGCCCTGAGCGGGGTGCGGCAGCTGATCCCCTTTGATCAGATGCTGGAGGCGATGTATGCCGTGGGCCGCCGCCTGCCGGTGGAGCTGCGGGAGACCGCCCTGGGGGGCTGCGCTGTCACCCCCAGTGCCTGCCAGCGCTGCGGCGCCTGCCAGGGCTGAGGAACGCAGCAAAGAAACAGTTTAGCTTTTGATTGTTCATAAAAAATCCATTGACGAGGCGCAAAACTAGGACTATACTGAGTCCATCGTATGAGGGAGTAATTCCGTGCCTGCTATGTTGGGTGCGAAGCGTTTCCGTCATTCTCGGCAGTTTCCAAAACCTGCCCGGAACGCTTTTTGCTTACCCTGGCTCATCCCAAAAGGATAAGCCGGAGCCTGCTTTGGGAAGAATGAGACTCGTGCACAAAGCCCCGCTTGAGGGCTCTGTGCAGGGGTCTCTTTTTATTTTGCCCCCCGCAGAGAGCGAACGCCAGGCGGACGGAATCTGGATGCGTGTGAGAATGGAAGGATGGTAGAAAATGAAGCAAGAGTACACTCAAACCCCAGAACAGCTGTTGAGCCAGCTGGAGACCACGGAACAGGGGCTCAGCTCCGCAGAAGCAGCGGCCCGGCTGGAAAAATACGGCCCCAATAAGCTCAAGGATGCCGAAAAGCCCACCATGGTGCAGCGGTTCCTGGCACAGCTGAAGGACCCCATGCTGGTGATCCTGATGGTGGCTGCCGCCGTCTCGGCTGTAACCAACTACCTGGCAGGGGAAAGCTTTGCCGAGGTGTTCATTATCCTGATTGTGGTGCTGCTGAACGCCGTGCTGGGCGTTTTGCAGGAGAGCAAGGCCGAAGCGGCCATCGAAGCGCTGCAGACCATGACCGCCGCCACCTGCAAGGTGCTGCGGGACGGCAAGCAGCAGATCGTGCACAGCGACGAGCTGGTGCCCGGTGATGTGGTGGTGCTGGAAGCCGGCGACAGCGTCCCGGCAGACGGCCGCCTGCTGGAGAGCGCTAGCCTCAAGATCGAGGAGGCTGCCCTTACCGGCGAGAGCGTGCCGGTCAACAAGGTCATCGAGGCGCTGGGCCTGGCCCACGGCAAGGACGAAGTGCCCCTGGGCGACCGCAAGAATATGTGCTATATGGGCTCCACCGTGGTGTATGGCCGCGGCCGTGCCCTGGTCACCCGCACTGGTATGGACACCGAGATGGGCAAGATCGCCGGTGCGCTGGCCAATACGGCCGATGAGCAGACCCCCCTGCAGCGCCGTCTGGATGAGCTGGGCAAGACCCTGTCTAAGCTGGTGCTGGGCATCTGCGTGTTCATCTTTATCTTTGACCTGGTGATGGCCGGTTCCTTCACGCTGGAGAGCGTGCTGTCCACCTTTATGGTGGCGGTGTCCCTGGCAGTTGCCGCTATCCCCGAGGGCCTGGCTACGGTGGTGACGGTGGTGCTGTCCATCGGCGTTACCAATATGAGCAAGCGCAATGCAGTGATCCGCCGCCTGACCGCTGTGGAGACCCTGGGCTGCACCCAGGTGATCTGCTCGGATAAGACCGGCACCCTGACCCAGAATAAGATGACCGTGGTGCAGCACCTGGGCGACACCCAGCGCCTGGCTACCGCCCTGGCCCTGTGCAACGACGCAAACCTGGGCGAGAACGGCCAGGCAGAAGGCGAGCCCACCGAGGCCGCACTGGTGAACTTTGCGGCTGCCGAGGGGCTGCCCAAGCCCCAGCTGGCCGCAGCTGCCCCCCGTGTGGACGAGGCCCCCTTTGACTCCGGCCGTAAGATGATGTCCACCATCCACACCGCCGAGAACGGCTTTATCCAGTATACCAAGGGCGCCCCGGACGAGGTGCTGAAGCGCTGCACCCAGTATTGGGCCGACGGCAAGGCGCTGCCCATGACCGAGGAAAAGCGGGCGGAGATCTTGGCAGAGAACAAGCGCATGGCAGACCAGGCTCTGCGTGTGCTGGCCGCCGCCCAGCGGATCTGGGATGAAAAGCCTGCTTCCAATGAGCCGGAGCAGCTGGAGCAGCAGCTGTGCTTTGTGGGCCTGGTGGGTATGATCGACCCGGTGCGTCCGGAGGTCAAGGCGGCGATCGCCGAGTGCCGTGCCGCTGGCATCCGTCCGGTGATGATCACCGGTGACCACAAGGATACCGCTGTGGCCATTGCCCGGGAACTGGGCATCATCCAGGACGCCTCCGAGGCCATTACCGGCGCAGAACTGGACGCCATCCCCGATGAGGAGATGCAGCAGGCAGTGCGCCGCTACGGGGTCTACGCCCGTGTGCAGCCGGAGCATAAGGTGCGCATCGTCAATGCGTGGAAGGCCAACGGCGCCGTTACCGCTATGACCGGCGACGGCGTCAACGACGCACCCTCTATCAAGAGCGCAGATATCGGCGTGGGCATGGGCATCACCGGCACCGACGTTACCAAGAACGTGGCGGACATGGTGCTGGCGGACGACAACTTTGCCACCATCGTGGGCGCAGTGGAGGAAGGCCGCCGCATCTACGATAATATCCGCAAGGCCATCCAGTTCCTGCTGGGCTCCAACATGAGCGAGGTGCTGGGCGTGTTCGGCTCCACCCTGATGGGCTTTACCCTGCTGAACCCGGTGCATCTGCTGTTCATCAACCTGATCACCGACTGCTTCCCGGCACTGGCGCTGGGCATGGAAAAAGGCGAGCCGGACATCATGCAGCGTGCCCCCCGTGACTCCAAGGACGGCATCTTTGCCGGCGGCCTGGGCTTTGATATCGCCTATCAGGGTATACTGATCGCAGGCATCACCATGCTGTCCTATATCCTGGGCCACTGCATGGAGGTGGGCTTCTTTGAGATGCCCCATGGCGTGTCCCCCGCCGGCATGACCATGGCATTCCTGACCATGAGCATGTGCGAGATCTTCCACAGCTTCAATATGCGCAGCCAGCGCAAGAGCGTGTTCACCCTGGGCACCCACAACAAGATCCTGTGGGGCGCTATGCTGGGCAGCCTGGTGCTGACCACCCTGGTGCTGGAGGTTCCCTTCATCGCCAATATGTTCGGCTTTACCCCCATCACCCTGCCCGAGTACCTGGTGGCTCTGGCTCTGGCTGTGCTGGTGATCCCCGTAGTGGAGCTGGTCAAGTGGTTCCAGCGCCGCCGCGATCGCCGTGCAGAGGCATAAGCAGAACAACACAAACAACAAAGCCAAAGCAGGTGTGCTGCGCAGATGCAGTGCACCTGCTTTTTTGCGGGCTGGGGCACTGCCGGGCCGCCCGGTGCCGGAACTGGCTGCACCTGCCTCTTTACAATCCGGCTGGAAGGCGGTATGCTGTAAAGGTGTTCAAAATGGACCAAGGGAGGAACTCATGGACATCCGGCAGCTGAATTATTTTTTGACCCTCTGTGAGGAGCTGAATTATACCCGGGCGGCACAGCGGCTGCTTTTGTCCCGGCAGGCGCTGCGCCAGAGCGTTGCTGCACTGGAATCGGAGCTGTGCGGGCCGCTGTTTGCCAGCGCCCACCACAAGCTCAGTCTTACCGACCGGGGGCGCAGCCTGCAGCGCCATGCGGCGCCGGTGGTGCAGCAATTCCAGCAGATGCAGGCGGCGCTGCACGCAGAGATCGAGTCCGCACAGCCGGTCTGTGTGGGGGTCAGCGTGGCGCTTGCCCCGGACTACCTGCCGGGGCTGGAGGGGCTGCTGGATCGCTTCCGGGAGCAGTATCCTCACCTGAATCTGCGCTTCCGCCTGCTGGAAAACGATGCGGTGGCAGCCGGTGTGGAGCAGGGGGAGCTGGATGCGGGTCTGGTGCTGGACCTGGGCTGCTGCGGGCAGGGGCTGGTACGGGCTACTCTGCGGGCAGACCCGGCCTGCCTGCTGGTGCCGCGGGACCACCCCCTGTGGGAAAAGGAGAGCGTGCCGCTGTCCGGCCTGCGTGGGCAGCGGGTGCTGCTGCCCAGCCTGCGGCAGGACCTTTTGTCGCCCTTGTGGTCTGGCTGCGCCCGGGTGGGGTTTGCCCCGGCGGCAGAGCTGGTGCCCAGCTTCTACCAGGCATATTATCTGGTGCAGGACCAGCAGTGCGCCTGCCTGACCCGGTATGAGCCGGGGCAGCGCCGTCCGCTGGACCGGGTGCGCAGCGTGCTGCTGGAGGAGCTGCCCCCGCTGTGCGTCTCCCTTTTGCAGCGGCGGGAGCATGACTCGGCCTATCTGGAACTGCTGCGCAGCTACCTGATGGCAGCGCTGGATGGGGCAGTGGCACCCCAGGGACGGGGCGGCCCGGCCCGGCCGCTGTATACAGCGCCGGTACACCCGGCCCCGGCGCAGCCCCGCCAGGAACCCGGCGTGCCGCTGCCCTTTGTGGGGGGCACGAACTTCCGGGAGCTGGGCGGCTACGAGGCGGATGAGGGCAAACATATCCGCTGGGGGCAGATCTACCGTGGCATCCCCACGGCCCGGCTGGTGGGTCCGGAGGACCGTGCCCGGCTGGACGGCTTGGGTCTGCGGCTGATCCTGGACCTGCGGGGTACCAAGGAGGCGGCAGCCCTGCCGGATTATGTGCCGGACGGGGCCCGGCTGGTGCGCCTGAGCGGTCTGTGCGATGAGGACGGCCGGGAGATGAGCTTTGCCCCGGCGGACATCGACCGGCTGCTGAAGGGACAGCCGGATACCGGCTTCAATGCGGTACAGGCTGTGTACCGGCGGATGCTCAGCGGGAACCGGGCCTTCCGGGAGCTGTTCCGGGCGCTGGAAGCGGGGGAGACCCCCATTTTGTTCCACTGCTCTGCCGGAAAGGACCGCACCGGTGTGGCGGCGATGCTGATCCTGCTGGCGTTGGGTGCGCCGGAAACCGTGATCCGGGAGGATTTTGCCCGTACCAATACCTGCCGCGCTGCGGAGATCCAGGCCTGCTGCGACCAGCATGCGGAGGAGATCGCCCGCCAGCCGGAGCGGGAAGCCTACTACCGGGGCGTGGCGGGGGTCTACCCGGAAGCAGCCCAGTTCGTGCTGGACACCCTGCGGCAGGAGTACGGCTCCCCGGAGGCGTACCTGGAAGCGGAATATGGGCTGACCCCGGCCCGTCTGATGCGCCTGCGCAGGATGTATCTGGAGTAAAGATCTGGGCAAAAATGGGGCTTGGACGGGGGGATCGGCCCTGGCCGGATAAAAAGTTTTTTACAGCCTTTTTTGGCGGAAAAGAAGGGAGAGACCCTCCTTTTTCCAGAAAAAAATCTGCTGTGGGAAAGGGCTTCTCCCTTGACAAGGGGAGAAATGTTTCGTAATATAAAGATGTAGTATGGAACCCGTGACGCTGCGTGCAGGGTTCTGTGTACTTGGACCTGAGCAAAGGCCGCCCACACATCGGAGGGCGGCCCTGCTATAAGTATAGAACTTCTTGAACCGAAGAAAGCTGCCATCATCCACGCTCCCGCAGGAAAAAAGCGCCTGCGTGTGTGTTCGTGTTGTCTGTTTTATGCTTGAGAAAGCTCGCTTATACATGTTTCTCGGGGCCTGCATCCCTGCCGCAGCATCTCCCATTTTGCAACAAAAATTACTGTTGAGGAGAGTGAACGCAAATGCCCGCAATCGTATGGATTGTGGTCGGACTGGCTCTGGGCGTTGTATTGGGCGCTGTGCTGGGCTATAACCGCCGCAAGCAGACCGCAGAGGCTCAGATCGGCAGCGCCGAGGCGGAGGCCACCCGTCTGGTCAATGAGGCTATCAAGACCGCTGACCAAAAACGCAAGGAAGCGATCCTGGAAGCAAAGGACGAGGCTTTCCGCATGAAGGCGGAAGTGGACGAGCTGAAGGCGGAGGCTGACCGGGAGATCAAGCAGCGCCGCGCTGAGATCAGCCGTCAGGAGAACCGTATCGACCAGAAAGAGACCGCTCTGGACCGCAAGACCGAGGCGCTGGAGCGCCGGGAAGAGGACCTGAAAAAGCGCAATGCAGAGGCAGAGGCTCACCTGGCGGAGATCGATGAGCTGCGCGCCAAGGAGATGGAGCGGCTGGAGACCCTGGCTGGCCTGAGCCAGGAGGACGCCCGCGAAGTGCTGCTGCACAAGGTGGACGAGGAGCTGACCCATGAGAAGGCTGTCCGTGTGGCTGCCTATGAGACCGACCTGAAGGAAAATTGCGAGAGTATCGCCCGCAACCTCATTGGACAGGCTGTGAGCCGCTGTGCTGCGGATCATTGCAGCGAGACCACCGTCAGCGTGGTGCCCCTGCCCAGCGACGAGATGAAGGGCCGCATCATCGGCCGCGAGGGCCGCAATATCCGCGCTCTGGAGACGGCTACCGGTGTGGATCTGATCATTGACGATACCCCGGAGGCTATTACGCTGTCCTCCTTTGACCAGACCCGCCGGGAAGTGGCCCGCATGACCCTGGAGCGGCTGATCGGCGACGGACGCATCCACCCCGCCCGCATCGAGGAGACGGTG
>ENA-ORUF01001545-ORUF01001545.1-human-gut-metagenome-genome-assembly--contig:-NODE-1545-length-23941-cov-3.009587_pt1 | contig 23941 bp, 20 predicted proteins | sample MGYA00242077_ERZ509203 | MGnify/ENA primary metagenome ERZ509203 (study PRJEB26280, sample SAMEA2338834) | human gut metagenome | biome: human gut; feature: human-associated habitat; material: faeces... | reverse complement strand
GGAAAACGAAGAATTTTAAAAAAATTTCAAAAAAATTGAATCAGACCACTGTAAAACAGGCTCTCAGCGTTTCGTTATATGAAGGGTTTGCATAGAACACCTTCATGTACCTTGAAAAATGAATAGCCTGCCCGGAGTGATATTCGGTTTGAACATGCATAGAGCGAAAAGCTGCGTGTCTGCCAGAAGAAAACGTATCAGAGATGGAAACTGATATAGGAACGGATTCGGGAAAGAAAACAGGAAAACGCTTAAATCTTAAATCAAAATAAAATGTCTGAATCTGAAAAGAGGATGACAGTAGAAATCATGTGGCGGTATTTGTGACAAACAGGTACCGCCATATATTTGTGCTGTTATCTCAGCTTGTGCTGACTGTCCCAAATAGCACAAATTTCAGGAAAGGAGGCGATCATCTTCGTATAAAAGATAATATGCAGACACGAACAGATAACCATACACAAAAAATCAGAAAGGAAGGATTTAAGAGAATGAACGTGAAAAAGAAAGCACGCAGGGTGATGTCCGGTTTACTGACTGCAGTAACGGTTCTATCGACGGTACTCTCTCCCGCTGTTGCCTATGCTTCTGATGATGCCGGATCTGTAAAAAAGATTCCGTATTATGAGGAGATCAAGGATCAGTTGGATGAAGATGAAGTGGTAACTGCAAAGGATTATGAGATCAAGGTTGGAGACAATTTCGATGTAAAGAGTGATTATACCGGTCTTACGATCCAGGATGACAGCAAAGTAAAAGTTACATTTCAGGAAGCAAAAGATACGGACGGGAATGACTTTTCTACCGATTATGCCAATTCCTATAAGGCAGTCTATTATGTAGAACCACAGACAACGGATCACCCAACCTACCAGATCAATCGAAAGATCGTGGTAAAAGAAGCGGATCAGCAGAAAGATTCGCAGTCAGAAAGTTCTTCTGATCAGGATGCTGGTTCTTCCGATAAGACAGAAACTGAGGATTCTGAGGCTGACTCGTCTACAGAGGAAACTGGTGCTGCTGAAACGGAGAGCAAAACAGAACTGACAGAAAAAGAATTTGATGCAGAGATCGAAGCAACGGAGAATCAGGAGACCGTTGATCCGGAAACAGGGATCACACTCTCAGAGGTTATGCAGGAAGCTGTTGACCAGGAAGTTGCTCTTGCGGATCTTGAAGCAGGCGAAAGTATTACTTTTGATATGCCAATGATGCTTGCTTCCGGTGAAACAGGAACAAAATCAGTCACAGTCACAGCCGGTTCCTGGTACTATTACGCAGATTATGGATTAGGTTCTTATCTGACTTGTCCGTATTATGTGAAATGGGGAAGCATCAATGCGACAGCATACTGTGTTGAACCATCGAAAAAAGGACCGGGAAATGGAACTTATACGATCCAGAAACTTGCCGATGGAAAGACACTTGCAAAGGTCTGCTATTACGGAACAAAAGCAAGTGATGAGAATGGTTTCTTCGATGAGAAACATCCGGATTTTCCGGCAGGAAAGAGATTCATCATTACCCATCTTGCAGCAGCTTATGCAAATGGATCCAGTGACTGGGCATCCGGAACTAATGCAACAGGAAAGAACCTGGCAATGGAGCTTTACAATTATTGTGTAAATATGCCGGACATTCCGTCTGTAGATATGAGCTTTTCCGAATCTAATGTAAAGGCTTATGTGGAAGGAAACAGCCAGCGAACAAGCGTGATCACATTCAAAGCAGATAAACTGCAGACAATCACATTTAAGTTGCCAAGCGGTGTAAAGCTTGTAAATGTGACAACCGGTAAAACCAGTGCTGCAGGAGCAAGTGTAGAAATCAGTGGAGGTACACAGTTTTATCTGACAGCACCACTTGATCAGGCAGAGAGCGTCAGTGCTACATTTTCTTCTCGGATGAAGGGAAGCATTGATAAAGAATACTCTGCTTACAAGATTGTAACAGGATCCGGAACACAGGACCTGGCTCTTGTTTTCGGTGAAGGTGTCGGAAATGAGAAATATGTGGATTTTAAAGTAACCTGGACAAAAGAATGTAAGGTATCCATTGTAAAGAAAGACCAGGATACAGGAAATGCACTGGCTGGTGCAGTGTACGGGATCTATTCCGATGCTGCATATACAAAGCTGATCGCAGAGATGCCTGCAACTGATCAGAATGGTGCTTCACAGCTCACAATGGAGAAAACACAGGAAGTTGTTTATCTGAAAGAAATCTCTGTTCCAACAGGGTATCAGATCGATACAAAGTCTTATAATGTGACTCTTGCTATCGGAAAGACAACGACCAAAAATGTAACAGACAAACGTGTAAATGCAAAGATCAACATTGCAAAACAGGATGCTGAGACAGGGAATGCAGCACAGGGTGATGCAACACTGGAAGGTGCGGTATATGGTCTTTATGCAAGGGAAGATATTGTTCATCCGGATGGAAGAACCGGAACGATCCATAAGAAAGACAGCCTGATCACATCCCTGACAACGGATAAGAATGGCGAAGCTTCTGTATCGGATCTCTATCTTGGAAAGTATTATCTGAAAGAGCTTAGTGCTCCGGTGGGATACGTACTGGATCCGACAGAACATGATGTGGACTGTACTTACGAAGGTGCTACTGTTCCGACAGTAGAAAGAACTTCTGTATGTAAAGAAACTGTCATCAAACAGCCATTTCAGATCATCAAGGCAGCAAACAACGGAAAGACCGATGCAGATCTTCTGCAGGGAGTTGGTTTTTCAGCATGGCTTGTCAGTGATCTGAAAGTAAAAGCAGATGGAAGTTATGATTTTGACTCAGCCAGACCAGTTGTACTGACTGCAGATGGTCAGACAGAAATGTTTACCGATGAAAAAGGATATGCAAGATCGATTCCGCTTCCATATGGAACTTATGTGGTAAGAGAAACCACAAGCAAACACAACTATGCACCGGTTGATGATTTTGTAGTGAAGATCACAGAGAATCATCCGGATACACCGCAGACATGGCGAGTGCTTCTGGATAAAGAATTCAAAGCAAAATTAAAGATCATCAAAAAGGATGCAGAAACACAGAAATCTGTACTCCTGGCTAATACTGAGTTCAAGGTATATGACCTGGATAATCAGAAATATGTGGAACAGACAACATCCTATCCGAAGCCAACGGTACACAAATCCTATTTCACAAATGAGGAAGGATACCTGGTACTGCCAAAGAATCTGAAACCTGGCAACTACCGGATTGAGGAAGTGACGGCACCCGATGGGTACACAATATCCAAAAACTATGTGACAGTTGCAGTTGATACAGATACTGCTTATCTGACCGATCCTGTCACAGGAGATGCAGTCATTGATGTGGAATATACCAATGCCCCGGTCAAAGGTCAGTTAAAGATCTATAAACAGGGTGAAGTGTTAAAGGGATTTGATAAGGACTTCCAGTATGAAATGGCTGGACTTGCAGGTGCTGAATTTGAAGTCTATGCGGCAGAGGATATCTATACTGCCGATCATCAGGTAGATGCAGATGGACAGAGAACTTTGTACTTTGCAAAGGATGCACTGGTGGCAACCGTTACAACGGATACAGATGGTTATGCAACTGTAAAGAATCTTCCACTTGGCAGATACTATGTCAAAGAGAAGAATGCACCGGACACTTATGTGTTAAATACCGTGCCGGAAAATGTCGAATTTGCTTATGCGGATCAGGATACTGCAGTGATCGAGAAAGAAATCTCTGTCACAGATGAACGACAGAAAGTGTCGATTACGGTCGAAAAACAGGATGCTGAGACAGGCAATACAGTAGCCGGAGCAGTGTTCGGTATTTACAATGCAAAAGACATTCAGACGAAAGATGGAAAAGTGATCGTCAAAGCAGATACTCTTTTACAGGAAATGACTTCTGATGAAAAAGGTCAGGCAGCATGTACACTGGATCTTCCACTTGGAAGCTATTATGTAAAAGAACTGAAAGCACCAGATGGATTCGTATCTTCGGATGAAGTACTGAGATTTGATGCTTCTTATCAGGGGCAGGATGTACAGACAGTAACATTAAAATCCGTAAAGAAGAACCAGCCGACAACTGTTGAGATCACAAAATCAGATGCAACAACCGGTGTAGAACTGGATGGAGCTTATCTGAAAGTAACGGATAAAGATGGAAATGTAGTAGATAGCTGGACATCTTCCAAAGATGCACCGCATGTGATCAAATATCTGAAAGTGGGTGAGACTTATACCCTACATGAAGAGTTTGCACCGCATGGTTATCTGGTAGCCAATGATGTGACATTCACAGTCAAAGATACCGGAGAGGTTCAGAAAGTGGAAATGAAGGACGAGGTACCGGTTGGTGAACTCATCATCAACAAAAAGGGAGAATTTCTGGATTCTGTTACACTGGCCGATAAGGTCAAAGGTGTGGTGGAACACATTTTCAACTATGTAACCGGAAAACTGACAGATGTTACGTTTGAAGTCTATGCTGAGGAAGACATCAAGGCTGCCGATGGCGTCAGTGACGATTACTATAAAAAGGATGAACTGATTGCAACGATCAAGACAGATGAAACCGGTATTGCAAAACTGGAAAATCTTCCACTTGGTAAATACTATGTGAAAGAAACAGGAACTGCTTACGGTCATGTACTGGATGGTGAGATCCGTCATGTAGATCTGACTTACGTGGATCAGAATACACCAGTTGTAGTCTATGACAAAGACTGGCAGAACAACCGTCAGAGAGTAGAAGTCAGTGTACTTAAGAAAGAAAAAGATTCTGACCGTACACTGGAAGGCGCTATCTTTGGATTATTTGCCAAAGAAGACATTAAGTCTGAGACAACTGGTAAAGTCCTGATCGAAGCCAATGAGATCATTGAACTGAAATCTACGGATGAAGAAGGAAAGATCACATTTGTTGCAGATCTTCCAATAGGAGCAACTTACTATGTAAAAGAGCTCTATGCACCGGACGGATTCGTAACCAACGATGAAGTAAAGGAATTTACCTTTGAGTATGCAGGTGAGGATCAGCCGACAGTCACTTACGATTTTACCTTTGATAATCAGCCAACCGTCGTTGAATTTACCAAATCCAGTCTGACAACCGGAAAAGAACTTCCAGGATGTAAGCTGAAAGTGGTAGATGCTGATGGAAATATCGTGGATGAATGGACGTCCGGTAAAGAAGCACATGTGATCCGTGAGCTGACTGTCGGAAAAGAATACACACTGGTTGAAACAAAACCTGCTGATGGTTACGTGACAGCTGAAAGCGTGAAGTTCACGATCAAAGATACTGCCGATGTGCAGAAAGTTGAGATGAAGGATGATGTAACGAAGGTGAAAATCTCCAAACAGGATATCGCCGGAAAAGAACTTCCGGGAGCGAAACTCACAATCCTTGATCAGGAGGGAAAAGTTGTGGAAAGCTGGACCAGTACAGAGAAAGCACATTACATCGAAATGCTTCCGATTGGAAAATACACTCTCCGTGAAGAAACAGCACCGGATGGCTATCTGGTTGCAAAAGATGTGGAATTCGAAGTAAAGGATACCAGTGTAGTACAGCATGTAACCATGGTGGATGAGGAAAAACCGGCAGAAAAGACACCGGAAGGTGGAAAACCTGTCAGTGATTCACCAAAGACTGGGGATAACACCAATCTGTGGCTGTGGTTTATGCTTCTCGGCATTGGTGCGACTGGTACAGGAGCCCTTGCATTTATGAGAAAAAAGAAACACTAATTAAATAAGAATGAGCGTTCATGGAAACCGAAAGGAATCTGTGGACGCTTTTTTAGATGGGAGAAACCATGAGAAATATCATTATTTTTGTTGCTCTTCTGGGAGCAGCGGCAATATTTACAGTTTTGTATTGTCTCATTGCTGCCGGAAGTCAGGCAGAGAAAAAACTGACAGAAATCATGAGAAAAGAGGAAGAACAGAATGAAGACTAATAAAGATCTGATCATAGAACCAAATGCAGCTATTGAGGGAAGAAAGTACAGCGAAGAAAAGCCATGGTCCTGCAAGTACTGTTACTGGTGGGGAGGCAAAAAGAAAGGCTGTAGCTTGAAACAGTGCCACTATCTGCTTCCGGAAAAGAAAAAAGCAGTAAAAACAACACCATGTGGTGGCTGTCCGTATGGAAAACATGTTCCATGCATCGGATATTGTATTGCCCGTCTTTATTCTGAGATGAAAGAAAAGAAAGGACGTGGGTAATTGCAGGAAGAAGTAAATCAGAAAGTGATCAGCCTGAGCATCCAGGGAGTCAAGATCACTGCCAGTGTGCTAAAAGCAGCCCTTCGGAAGTTCCTGGAAATGGACAACCGGAGGAAACAGAAAGCAACGCAGGTGAAAATGGCTGAAAAGACCGGACGGGCTCAGGAGAAAGGAAGGGAAAAAGCCCGAAAAAAGATTGAAAAGAAAAAGCCACATGGAAAGCAGACCATCAAGCAGCTGAATGCACAGGGAGTACAGCTTTCCAACATAAAGATCACAGATGAAAATATCAAATCCTTTGACCGTGTGGCAAGAAAGTACGGGATTGATTACAGCCTGAAAAAAGAAGTCGGTGCGGATCCACCGAAATATCTGGTCTTCTTTAAGGCTAAAGATGTGGATGTGATGACAGCGGCTTTCCGGGAATATGCCGGAGTAGAACTGAAAAAGAAACAGGTGAAGAAACCATCGGTCAGAAAGAAACTGCAGAAATCTGTAGAAAGAAAAGCAAAGCACCGCCAGCGTGTGAAGCAGAGACAAAAATCCAGAGGTCAGGAACGATGATCCGGGAAAAATTACAGAAGATCCAGGTCAAACGGCTGGTGATCTTAAATCTCCCATATTTCTTTATCTTCTATGTAGCAGATAAAGGATCCTGGCTGTACCGGCATTGCCTGGGAGAAAGCATGGTCCAGAGACTTGGCGTGATGTTAGTCAATTTCCGACTGGCATTTTTAAGCTGGCTGCCAAGTATCGCTTTGCAGGATCTTACAGTAGGTGTTCTGGTTGCAGGTGCATTAAAACTGGTGGTCTACTATCGTTCTAAAAATGCAAAGAAGTTCCGACAAGGTGTGGAGTATGGATCGGCCAGATGGGGAAATAGAAAAGATATCGAACCCTTCATGGATCCGGTCTTTGAAAACAATGTCATCCTCACAGAAACGGAACGTCTGACCATGAACAGCCGACCAAAAGCTCCGAAGTATGCCAGAAATAAGAATGTGATCGTTATCGGTGGTTCCGGATCTGGTAAGACAAGATTCTATGTGAAGCCCAACCTTATGCAGATGACGGATCACGTATCCTATGTGGTCACTGATCCGAAGGGTACGATCATCGTCGAATGCGGGAAGATGCTGGTAAATGGAGGATACCGGATCAAGGTATTAAATACGATCAACTTTAAAAAGTCCATGCATTACAATCCGTTCCATTATATCCGGAGTGAAAAAGACATCTTGAAGCTGGTCAATACCATTATCGCAAATACCAAGGGTGAAGGCGAAAAATCAACGGAAGATTTCTGGGTGAAGGCCGAACGTCTTTTGTATTCTGCGCTGATCGGATACATCTGGTATGAGGCCCCAGAGGAAGAACAGAACTTTTCTACTCTGTTGGAATTTATCAATGCCAGTGAGACCAGGGAGGATGATGAAGAATTTAAAAATGCGGTGGATGAATTGTTTGAAGAACTGGAAGCAGAAAATCCGGAACACTTTGCAGTAAGGCAATATCGCAAGTACAAGCTTGCTGCCGGCAAAACTGCAAAATCGATTTTGATTTCCTGTGGTGCCAGACTTGCACCATTTGACATTCAGGAACTAAGAGAAATCATGTCGTATGACGAAATGGAACTGGATATGATCGGTGATCAGAGAACAGCCATGTTTGTCATCATCAGTGATACAGATGACACATTCAACTTTGTAGTAGCGATTATGTACACCCAGCTCTTTAACCTGCTTTGTGATAAAGCGGATGATGAGCATGGAGGCAGGCTTCCCTATCATGTACGGCTGCTTCTTGATGAGTTCAGTAATATCGGACAGATTCCCAAATTCGACAAATTGATTGCTACGATCCGAAGCAGGGAAATCTCCGCTTCTATCATCTTGCAGTCACAATCTCAGCTGAAAACTATCTATAAGGATGCTGCTGAGACGATCACAGGCAACTGTGACACCGTTCTTTTCCTGGGCGGAAAGGAAAGTTCCACACTGAAAGAAATATCAGAAACCCTGGGAAAGGAAACTATTGATCTTTACAACACATCAGACACCAGAGGCAGCAACCGGTCCTATGGGCTGAACTATCAAAAGACTGGAAAAGAACTGATGAGTAGAGATGAGCTGGCGGTCATGGATGGAGAAAAATGTATCTTACAGCTTCGAGGAGTCCGGCCGTTTTTAAGCAACAAATATGACATCACAAAGCATAAACGGTACAAAGAGCTTGCCGATTTCAATAAGAATAATGCGTTTGATGTAGAAAAATATCTGGCACACCGACTGGTGATGTCGAAAGATACAGAATTTGAAATGTATGAAGTAACTGTAACACAAGAAGATGTATCAGCGATTGAAGCTGAGGAAAGTGAGGACTGATATGAAAGAAAGAATTCGAGCACCCTGTTACTTGGCAGGGGTACAAAAAGGTCTGAATAAAAGGGAAAGGAGTAGAGCCAAACGCTTACAGACCATAAGAAAAAGCGTTTGTTCATACATTTGATTATGGCTTTTTTTAGCAGTGCAATCAATATCCTTCAGACACTGGTCGTTGCAATCGGTGCAGGCCTTGGTGTCTGGGGCGTAATCAACCTGATGGAAGGTTATGGAAACGACAACCCGGGTGCAAAATCCCAGGGAATTAAGCAGCTGATGAGCGGTGGTGGTGTTATCCTGATCGGAACACAGCTGATCCCGCTTCTGAGTGGATTATTTGGTTAAGAGAAAGGAGTAGAGATCCATGTTCAGTCAGATTTTTGATGCGATTGAGGAATGGATGAGGGAACTCTTAACCGGGATGATCACTTCCAACTTGGACACGATGTTTACTGATGTCAATCAAAAGACTGGTGAGATCGCTACCCAGGTTGGACAGACCCCGCAAGGGTGGAACGGCAGCATATTCAGTATGATCCGGAATTTATCGGATTCTGTGATTATGCCGATCGCAGGTATTATTATCACTCTCGTACTCTGTTACGAATTGATTTCTATGCTGACCGAGCGCAACAACATGCATGATATTGATACCTGGATGTTTTTCAAGTACTTCGTAAAAATGTGGATCGCTGTATATCTGGTGAGTAACACATTTACGATCACAATGGCGGTATTCGATGTGGGCCAGCACGTAGTTAATTCTGCGGCCGGTGTTATCACAGGAAGTACCGCCATTGATATTTCTTCGGCATTGACGGATCTTTCCGCAACACTGGAAAGTATGGAAATCGGAGAACTTGTTGTATTGGCGCTGGAAACCCTTATCGTCGGCTTCTGTATGAAGATCTTGTCTGTACTGATCACAGTGATCATGTATGGACGTATGATAGAGATTTACCTATATACCTCAGTTGCGCCGATTCCATTCGCAACTATGAGCAACAGAGAATGGGGACAGATCGGCACAAATTATTTCAGAGGACTCTTTGCCCTGGCTTTCCAGGCATTTCTGATGATGGTATGCGTTGCAATCTATGCAGTGCTTGTTGCAGGTATCCAGTATTCAGATAATCTGAGTTCTTCATTATTTGGCGTTATGGCTTACACAGTAATCTTATGCTATAGCCTCTTTAAGACGGCATCCTTAAGTAAGTCGATATTTAACGCGCACTAAATTACAGGAAGGAGTGAAAATCATGGCATATGTCAGCGTACCGAAAGATTTAACGAAGGTAAAGAATAAAGTAGCATTTAACCTGACCAAAAGACAGTTGATCTGTATCGGGATAGGTGCTGCAATGGGAATTCCAAGCTATTTCCTCTTGCGTAATGTGATGGGAAACAGTAATGCAGCAACAGTCATGGTGCTTTTGATGTTACCGGCATTTTTATTTGCCATGTACGAAAAAGACGGGATGCATCTGGAAGATGTTCTGATGCATATGATCAGGGTGAAGTTTCTTCGTTCACCCGTTAGAAAATATGAAACTGAAAACTATTATGAGACAGATCCGGAACAGATCAGACAGTCTCCGGATACAGGAAAACCGAAAGGAGGAAAAACGGTTGCGAAAAAAGAAAAATAAGAAAACTGTCGCAGATACCGGATACAAAAAAGTAGACAGAAAAGAGAAAAAGAAAAAAGAAAAGCAGGAGGAAAAACGCAGGCAGAAAAAACTGTCCGTCCAGCAGTCGATCGCTTATAAGGAAATGGGAAGAGATGGAATCTGCAGGGTACAGGGAAAAACTTATTCTAAGTGTATCCGCTTTTATGACATCAACTACCAGCTGGCTCAGAATGAAGATAAAAATGCAATCTTTGAAAACTGGTGTGACTTCCTCAATTACTTTGATGCCAGTATCCATTTTCAGCTGAGCTTTATCAATCATAAAAGCAGCATGAAAGAATTTGAACAGGTCATCCGGATCCGTCCTCAGGAGGATGCTTTTGACGATGTTCGTATGGAATATGCCAAGATGCTGAAACAGCAGCTGGCGAAAGGAAATAATGGACTGGTGAAATCAAAATATATCACCTTTTCCATCGAAGCAGATAATATCCGGGAAGCAAAGCCAAAGCTGGAACGTATTGAGTCGGATATCCTGAACAACTTCAAGATCCTTGGAGTTCCGGCTTATCCATTGAATGGGGTAGAAAGACTGCAGATTTTATATGAGACTTTCAATCCGGATATCATGACAGACTTCCAGTTTGATTATGGTTCCATGATCCGTACTGGACTCAATACCAAAGATTATGTGGCACCGACCAGTTTTGTATTCAAGGACAGAAATACATTCCGCATGGGAAATACTATCGGGGCTGTCTCTTATCTGCAGATCCTGGCACCGGAGCTTACAGATAAGATGCTTGCAGAATTTCTGGATATCGATAAGAACCTGATCGTCAACCTGCATGTCCAGTCTGTGGATCAGATGAAGGCAATCAAGCTGGTAAAAAGCAAGGTTACGGATATCAACAGAATGAAAATTGAAGAGCAGAAAAAGGCGGTAAGATCCGGATACGATATGGATATCATCCCATCGGATCTGAATACGTATGGCGGAGAAGCCAAACGTCTTTTGGAAGATCTGCAGTCACGAAATGAGCGTATGTTCCTTGTAACAGCGCTCTTTTTAAATACCGCAAAGACAAAACAGGCACTGGATAATGCCATCTTCCAGACGGCCGGTATTGCACAGAAATATAACTGTGTACTGAAACGTCTGGATTATCAGCAGGAAGAAGGATTGATGAGCAGTGTTCCGTTGGGAGTAAATCATATCCCGATCAAGCGGGCTCTTACGACTACCAGTACAGCGATCTTTGTTCCGTTTACGACACAGGAACTTTTTATGGCAGGAGAATCCTTATATTACGGATTGAATGCACTCAGTAACAACATGATCATGGTGGATCGTAAAAAGCTGAAAAACCCGAATGGATTGATCCTTGGTACGCCTGGATCCGGTAAATCCTTTGCAGCAAAAAGAGAGATCACCAACGCTTTCTTTGTCACGAAGGATGACATTATCATCGGAGATCCGGAGGGTGAGTATTACCCACTGGTCCATGCACTTGGCGGACAGGTGGTACACATCTCACCAACCAGTAAGGATTATATCAATCCGATGGATATCAATATGGATTATTCCGATGATGACAATCCACTTGGTGTAAAATCCGATTTTGTCCTGTCCTTATGTGAGCTGATCATGGGAAGCAGGGATGGTATTGAAGCAGAGGAAAAATCAGTGATCGACCGTTGTCTTCCACTGGTGTATCAGAAGTACTTTGCAGATCCAAAACCGGAAAATATGCCGGTCCTTGGTGACCTGTATGATTGCCTCAGAAAGCAGAAAGAACCCCAGGCCCAGAGAATTGCAACAGCACTGGAAATCTATGTAAATGGATCACTGAAAGTATTCAACCATAGAACCAATGTGGAACTGAATAACCGTATTGTCTGCTTTGATATTAAGGAACTTGGAAAGCAGCTGAAGAAAATCGGAATGCTCATCGTCCAGGATCAGGTATGGAACAGAGTTACGATCAACCGTGGCATCAAATCCACCAGGTACTATATCGATGAATTCCACCTTCTGCTCAAAGAAGAACAGACAGCAGCTTATTCCGTAGAAATCTGGAAGAGATTCAGAAAATGGGGAGGCGTACCGACTGGAATCACACAGAATATCAAAGATCTTCTTGCCAGCAGGGAAATTGAAAATATCTTTGAGAACAGTGATTTTATCTTGATGCTGAACCAGGCTGCAGGTGACAGACAGATCCTTGCAAAACAGCTGAATATTTCCCCATATCAGTTGTCTTATGTGACGAATTCCGGGGAAGGAGAAGGACTTCTTTTCTATGGAACAACAATTATTCCATTTAAGGACAAGTTCGATAAGACCTTGAAGCTGTACAGTTTGATGACTACAAAACCGGAAGAAGTTGAAAAACGAGAGAAAGAAATGGAGGCGGAAAAACATGAAGGAAATTGATAAGATCCGAATCAGGCAGTGGAACCAGGATAATCCTTACATTCAGATGAAAAATCTGGAAAATGCACAGCCTGGATATCGTGTTCATACAGTCAATGATGATCATCATCTGTATGAACTTCCGCTGGAAACACAGAACATTATCCTTGACTGGGTATTCTGGAATTTTTATCCGGCACAGAAAATCTATCCGCATCTTACCAGTGATGATCTGAAAGAAGTTTTGTATAAACGTACCCAGATCCATCTGCACAACAATCAGTTCAAGGAGGCTATGCTGATCAATGGTTTCTGGCCGAGAGATCCGAGTGAATTGAACTGGGTATTTCATATCCAGGCGAGCTCTCCAGCAATCAGGACACAGGCAGATGGTTATCCTGGTATCCCGATTATAGGATGCCAGGAACTGAATGAGTACAGAAAGAAAAGTTGTGCCAGGAGGTGATGACCTATAGCCGGAAAAGAATTTAAAGGCAAAGATAAAAAGGTCGCAAAGATGACCAGGGATGGTCTGACAGAAGAAAATCTTCGTGATGGTAGTGTAAAAGATATCAGTCACAGGAGCCGAGGACGACCGGAAAATAAGGAAGAATTTGTTCCTGAACGGGAACGGAAAAAGGCTGAGAATGAAGATTCAAAATCTGGAAAAGGTAAACGACTGCAGATGGAAAAGATCCGGAAATCTTCTGTCCGGCAGGAAGCTGTTGAGGATACAGTTGAAGTCACACCGGAAGAAAAAGTATCCGGATATCGAAAGAAACTGCATCGTCATGAAAAAATCCCGGATGATGATAATAATCTGAACAGCCAAAAGAAATCCATTCGGAAGAAGCAGCTGCAAAAACAGATGACCAAAGAACAGGCAAAAGCCGGAAGATTATCCTTTGATGATGAAGGAAATCAGATGGTGAAAGGTGCTGGCATGAAACCGGGAGGGACAGCCGGGAAGTACATTGCCACACAAGCTGTTATATCTGGCATGAAAGCAGTCACTTCCGAAGAGGAAGAAACAGATGAAAATGCAGGTGTGGAAAGTGCCAGACTTGCAGAGCGTGAAACAGAAGCTGCGTTACGTGGCCTACGTCATGCTCAGATCCGCAGCAAACGAACGGATGTGAAAACCCATCGCAGAGGTTATCGTGAGGCTACTGTAGAAAAGAAACTGAAATTTGGTTCTGCAGAAAGTATGGAAGGAGTCAAACATGCAGAATCGGTAAAGAACGCTGAGCAAAAGAGACATTTCTATAACCGCTTCTTTCAGAAAAAACGATATAAGGATGCATACCGGGCAGCCAGAGCCGGAAAATCCGCTGGCAGTCTGGGTGGAGCAACAACCATTGCCGGTGTCGAGAACATGACGGTAAAAGCAAAGATTGCCTTGAAAGAGATCATAAAGCGTAATCGTGCCATGTTCGCAGGCATCGGTATTTTTGCGCTTCTTTTTCTAGTCATTTCAGTATCACTGGGGAGCTGCAGTGCTTCTATCGAGGGAGCTGGATCTGTGATCGGTATTACAACGTATCCAAGTTCAGACGAGGATATCTATGCTGCCGAAAACAGATATGCTGCTTTGGAAAGTGCCTTGAATCAGCAGATCAATGAGATGGAACGAAGACATCCAAATTATGACGAGTATCAGTACAACATTGCTGAGATTGGTCATAATCCATACCATCTTATCTCGTATCTTACCGCAAAATACGGGGACTGGACGTACTCAGATGTTGAAAACGAGCTGCAAGCTCTTTTTGAAGCACAATATCATCTGAATACAGAAGGTCGAACAGAAACGGTGACAGAAACCAGAAATGTTCGAGTCGGAGAATCATTAGGACAGGTAGTGACCAGCGGATATTGTAATTGTCGAATCTGTTGTGGTGTATGGTCCGGAGGTCCAACTGCCAGTGGGGCATATCCTACTGCAAACCATACGATTGCTGTAGATGCATCCAATCCATTTGTACCGATTGGAACAAAGGTAGTAATGAATGGTGTGGAATACACGGTTGAGGATACCGGAGCCTTTGCACGATATGGTGTGCAGTTTGACGTTTACTATGATAACCATGCTGCCGCTTCTGCTCATGGACATCAGACCTGGGAAGCCTATATCGCAGATGACAATGGCAGTCAGGAAGTAACGGTTACCAGTACAAGCACTAAGAAGATTCTATATGTGACACTGACAAATGGAAGCTTTGACGCTGTGGCAAGAGCCAATCTGAATGCAGAACAGCTGATTATTTACAATGCGTTAAATACGACCTATGGAAACAGAAATTATCTGTGGGATGTAAACAATGTGACCAGTGGATCAGGCGGTAATGGAATGAGCTATGAGATTCCACCGGAAGCACTGCAGGATGAAGAATTTGCCCGGATGATCCGAGAAGCGGAAAAATATCTGGGAGTACCTTATGTATGGGGTGGCTACTCTCCGTCCGGATTTGACTGCTCAGGTTTCGTATCTTATGTCATTAACCACTGTGGTAATGGCTGGAACTATGGACGATTGACCGCGGAAGGATTAAGAGGCGTATGTACTTATGTATCACCGGGAGAAGCAAAACCAGGAGATCTGATCTTCTTCCAGGGAACGTATAACACATCCGGTGCAAGCCATGTAGGTATCTATGTCGGTAACAATATGATGATCCATTGCGGGGATCCGATCCATTACTCAAATATCAGCACATCCTACTGGCAGCAACATTTCATGTGCTTTGGAAGACTGCCATAAAGGGGTGAACGAAGGGAGGTGAAAGTTTGAATAAAAAGATTAAAAAATATCTGGATGAGATTGCCAAGACAGAGAAAAAGATCGCGGATCTGCAGCAATATCTTAGGGGTGTCCAGGCTGCATTAAAGCAGGAAGAGGACAATGAGATGATCAGGTGCATCCGTGGTATGAAGATGGATAATGATCAGTTATATGATCTTTTGGATGGTATCCAGAGTGGAAAAGTTAAATTTCAGGTAAGCAGGGAGTCTGACGATGAAGGTTCAGGCTCCTTTGTATTCACAGAAGAAAATAAGGAGGAATATCAGAATGGTGAAATGGAAGAAAATGAATAAGAAAATGGCAGGACTGCTGTTGGGAGTCATGATGCTTTTTACAGCATCAACCACAGCATTTGCCTATGTGGATGAATCGGCAGAGGCATCCAAAGTAGAGACAACTCAGACGGAACAGTCAACAGACAAAGAAGAGAAAAAGGACGAGGCGACAAACACAAACGAGGTGCTGCCGGAAGATGGAACAGACAAGGGAACTGCATTTACGACACCTGGCAATGGTGAAGTCAAGGATGACATTACCGATGATTCCACAAAGGAATTTCTTACGGTTACAACGAAGAATAACAACACTTTCTATATCGTGATCGACCGTAGTGCCACATCACAGAATGTCTATATGTTATCCCAGATTGATGAGAATGATCTGTCCGAATTTCTGGATAAAGACAGCACTGCTACTGTCGTAACACCACAGCCAGATAAATCAAAGGTAGTGCTGGATGAAACAAATAATGAGGATGTAGACAAGGAAGCTACCATTGATCCGGAGAAAACAGCATCTGCAAAAACCAATATGGGTGCAATGGCAACAATCCTGATTTTGGCTCTCGGCGGTGTGGCAGCTTACTACTACTTCAAGATCTATAAACCTAAAAAAGAGGAAGATGAGGATGATCAGCCGGAAGGTTTGGAAACAGGTGGACTGGAAGAAGTTCCGGATGAGGAAGAGTCTGAAGACGAAGATTTTGAAGAAAATGAAAAATAAATAAACTTTTTTAGCGGAGGGGGCTGTAAAACATGCTCTCTCCGTTTCGTTATATGAAGGAGGTAATACATCATGTATTTAGTAATTGCAGAAAAACCAAGTGTATCAAGAGCAATCGCAGAAGTGATTGGAGCACAGGAACGAGAAGACGGATATTTAAGAGGAACCGACTGTATGGTCAGCTGGTGTTTCGGACATCTGGCAGAATATGTTTCACCGGATGCTTACGATGAGAAATTTAACCAGTGGAGATATGAAGATCTCCCGATCATCCCGAAAGACTGGAAAGTTACAGTCTCAGAAGATAAGAAAGATCAGTTCTATATCTTAAAAAGACTGCTCAACAGTCCGGAAATTGAATACGTCGTAAATGCCTGTGATGCCGGACGTGAAGGAGAATTAATCTTCAAACATGTCTATGACTTATCCGGAAGTAAAAAGCCGGTGAAACGATTATGGATCAGTTCTCTGGAAGATTCAGCAATCCTTGATGGAATGCAGCATCTGAGATCCGCAGAGGAATACCGACATCTGGCCGAAGCTGCTGTATGCCGTTCTCAGGCTGACTGGCTGGTAGGAATGAATGCAACCAGAGCTTACACCACAAAGTACTTCAAAAAGCTGACCGTTGGAAGGGTTCAGACACCGACACTTGCCATGTTGGTGGAACGTGCCGGACAGATCAGCAATTTCCAGAAAGAAAAGTATTTCAATGTAGAACTGGATTGTGACGGAATTCCGGCAGTAAAGCCAAAAATCTTTGATCCGGATGAGGCGGAACAGTTAAGAAGCAGATGCCAAGGAAGTGAAGCTATTGTCACAGCAGTAAAAGAAACGGAAAAGAAAGTAAAAGCACCAAAACTTTATGACCTGACCACACTGCAGAGAGAAGCAAACCGTATCTATGGAATGACAGCCAAACAGACACTGGATACCGCTCAGAGCCTGTACGAAAAGAAACTGATCACTTATCCAAGAACAGACAGCCAGTATCTGACAGAAGATATGGAACAGACCGCAAGAAATGTGGTTCGTCAGATTTATGAGAAATATCAGCTGACAGGTCCGTTTGATCAGCCGGAGCAGCCAGATGTGAAGAAAGTCATGAATAACAGCAAAGTGACAGATCACCATGCAATCATCCCAACGATGGAGCTTGCATCCAGCCATCTGGATGAACTGAAATCCTGGGAAGAAAAGATTCTCTTCCTGATCGCAGTCCATACGGTCATGGCAATGAGTAAGGATCACATTTACCAGGAAACAGAGATTGAAGTGGAATGCCAGGGAGAAATCTTCAAAGCAAAAGGAAAGATTGTTCTGCAGGATGGATGGAAACTCTTTGAAAACTGCTTCAAGAATAAGGACCGCATGGCAATCGTAGATCCGGATCAGGAAATGAAAGAGAGGATGCCGAAAGTAACCCAGGGACAGACTTTCTATGCTGTAGCTGCAGAAAAGACAGAACATTTTACATCGCCACCAAAACCATACAGCGAAGATACTCTCCTTGCGGCAATGGAAACAGCTGGAAATAAGGAATTCGATGAAGACACAGAAAAGAAAGGATTAGGAACTCCGGCAACAAGAGCCGGTATCATCGAGAAACTGATCTATTCCCAATATGCCACCCGAAAAGGAAAACAGATCCTTCCAACAGATGATGGAAAAGTCCTTGTTGAGATCCTGCCAGACTTCCTGAAATCTGCAAGTATGACTGCAGAATGGGAAAACCAGTTGCTTTTGATGGAGCATGGAGAGATTGCACCGGAACAGTTTATGACTGGGATCAAAAACATGCTGACCATGATGCTGAATGGATGCGATGCGATTTCCGAAGAAGAAACAAGAAGATTTCAGACCAGAGAAAGCATTGGAACATGTCCGGTATGTGGAAGCCTGGTATATGAAAGCAAAACCAACTTCTATTGTAGCAACCACGATTGTCACTTTGCTCTCTGGAAAGATAACCGCTATCTGCAGAGCATGGAAAAAACCATGGATAAAAAGATGGCTGCAGAACTTCTGAAAAACGGAAGTGTGCATGTAAAAGACCTGTATTCCAGAAAGAAAAATATGTACTTTGAGGCAGATCTTCATATGGATGCAGATGAAACCGGAAGGGTGAATTTTTCTTTATCCTTTCCAAAAAAGAAACCAAAAAACAAAAGCAAAAAGAAATAAAAAAACAGATTAGAGGAGGAAACGAAGAATGAATTTTAATGAATTTGTAAATGAAGTAAAGGACAATATCAAACTCTTTTTACCAAAGGATTATGAGAATGCAGAAGTATCAACGATGGAGTGTCAGAAACTGAACCGTGCCTATACGGGATTGATGGTGAGAAAAGAAGGTGAGATGCTTACCCCGACGATCAATCTTAATCAGCTGTATGAAGCATATAAAGCACAGCCTGGCGTAACAATGGAAACTGTATGCAGAAAGATTGCAGATATAGTTATTGAGGCACCGATACAGGTTGATCTGAAAGCTATTTTAAATTATGAAGATGTGAAGGACAAGCTGTTTATCCGTGTATCATCAGCCGAAGCAAATAAGGAAGTCCTCGAAAATGCGCCACACCAGCTGAAGGAAGATCTCGCAATCACCTATCATGTGGCAGTAGGCAAGGATCAGGATGGATTAAGTTCCATGTTTATCAAGAATGATCTGCTTGAACAGTATGGAATCTCTGCAGAACAGCTTCATGAAGATGCGATGAAAAGTTCACCGCGTGTCATGGCTCCGGAGGTATCAAGTATAGGTGCATTGATAGATGAAATGTACCAGAAAAATATTCTCATGCTGACACCGGATGAACGTGAAATGCTGCAGGAAACATTGCAGGAATCAAGCGAGATGCCGACATTCTTTGTTGTTACGAATACAGACAGAATTGATGGAGCCGGTGTGATCTTTTATCCGGAATTCATGGATAGCATGGGGGAACTTCTTGGAAATGATTTCTTCATTTTGCCATCATCCATCCATGAAATGCTGGTCTTGCCAGATGACGGGCAAGTGGATGCAGAAATGTTAAGAGATATGGTAAAAGAAGTCAATGCGACTCAGGTAGCACCAGCAGAACGCCTTACCAATGATGTATATCACTTTGACACAAAGGATCACGTCTTTGAAAAAGCCGACAGATTTACAGAACGTCAGAAAGAAAAAGAAGCGCAGGCTGCAAAAACAGAGAAAGCAGGAAAAGAACAGCCGGATCAGAAACCGAAAACAAAGAAGCACGATATGGAACTCTAATATCAAGCATGAAACCCGTTAAATGAGCAAACGCCCTGCGGCATAAGGAAATGTCGTGGGGCATTTTGAAAAGGAGAAGATTATGACGAAAGAGAACATTAAAACAAATACAAGCTTAAGATACAGCCAGTATCGAAAAAGATTATCACACACATTTTCGTTTAAAAAATTGAAGAAGCAAATTGAGACGTTACATGATCAGGAATTTATTATAAATGTGCCGATTGGAGGTGTTGCTGATGGCAGATAAATTAGAACAGGTAGCAATTCGTATGGTGGAACAGCCACCACTTTATAGTAATGAACCTATGAATAATCCAGATGTAGCAATTCGTGTTATGAATGAATTTCTTTCCCAGATGGATCGGGAACTCTTTTGTATTGTTAATTTACAGGCAGATTTAACACCGATCAATATGAATATTGTATCTGTAGGATCGCTGAATGAAGCATTAATCCAAGAGAAATATTTAAGAGTGCAATTCTTTCGAATGCTCATTCAATGATGCTCATTCATAATCATCCGTCCGGAAATCTGACACCATCTACATCGGATATCCAGACCACAGCAAGAATGCAGGAATTAGGGGAATTGATGGGGATTTCATTGGTTGATCACATCATTACAGGACGGAATGAGAATTACTATTCCTTTCGAGATAAAGGAGAATTTCCAGATAGCAGGGTTCGTTTTTCTACTCGTGTTGAAGATATTGATCTGACTAAAGGAATGGTGACTGAAGCCACCGCACCCTATGAAGAAGTAACAGATACAAAAGAAAAGGGTGACGTAAGAGATATTTCAACAGTGCAGACAGCAACAATTCCACTGCCGGTCCAGGGAAAAGATATGGACAGCATTATGCAGTCACTGGAATCCGGTGTGGAAGAACTTTTTACAAGTAACCGCTATCAGGAATTTCTTAAAACCATGGCAAAGTTTCACAATTATTCCTTTAACAATACAATGCTGATCGCCATGCAGCGACCGGATGCCACACTTGTTACCAGCTACAAAAACTGGCAGTCCATGGGTAGACAGGTCATGAAAGGTGAAAAAGGAATTACAATCATTGCACCGGCACCATATAAGAAAATGAAGGAAAAAGAGGTTCTGGATGAAAATCAGCGACCGATCATGGGAACCGATGGAAAACCTAAGACTGAACAGGTGGAAGTTACGGTTCCGCATTTTAAAGCAGTTACCGTATTTGATATTGCTCAGACATCCGGGGAACCAATCCAGACACTGGCACCAGAATTACTGACTGCAGCTGTACAGGATTTTGATTCTTTCATGCAGGCTATTCAGAAAATATCCCCAGTACCGATACGATTCGATGAGATCGATGGCAACGCCAATGGATATTATCACAATGCAGATAAGGAAATTGTGATCAAAAAAGGACTCAGTGAAAGCCAGACCTTAAAGACTGCTATTCATGAAACCGCCCATGCAAAACTGCATGACAGGGAGATCATGGAAAGTCTTGGAGTAGAAAAAGACCGACTGACAAAAGAGGTTGAGGCTGAATCCGTTGCTTATTGTGTGTGTTCTTCCTTTGGTTTGGATACATCGGATTATAGTTTCCCTTACATTGCAGGCTGGAGTAGCAGTCGGGAAATGAAAGAAATGAAAGCATCTATGGATGTGATCCGCAAGACAGCCGGTGAAATGATCGATCGGCTTACAGAAGAGCTGGAAATCATTCTTGAAGAAAAACAGAAAACAGAATTACATGATAAATACGGCATTCTGGTGGATGCACTGGAAGCAGCCGGATACCGTTATGATTATCGGGAAAGTAAACCGGGACATATTGTACTGGCACCGGATGGGACGCATGAAATTGCCGGCTATCTACAGTTTGAATCATGGGGAGATATCCAAAACTGGCTGGAAGACACGATTACAGAAGGAACGGATATTTCGGAGAGAGTCGATCGGGCTATGTATCCATTTAAGTATGATTATACCCTAGAAGAAGAAATGTTCAGAGGTAATGGTGACCGCTATGCGATTTACCACGTGGATGAAGACACACCGGGAAAACAACATTTATTTATGAATATGGCAATGGTCAAAGAAGATGGCATTACAATCGATGCAGCAAATTATAAATGTGTCTATTCTGGCAGATTACATGAAAATGAAAAGATGGATGATTTGTATGCCGTATTCAACGATAATCCACCAGCAGATTATAAAGCACATTCTATGTCGGTCAGTGATGTTATCATTACAAACCGTGGTGGGGATATGCAGGCATATTACGTGGATCGATTTGGATTTGCAGAACTTCCAGAGTTTGCAGCACAAAGAGAAAAAATACTCGATATTGTCCCAGAAATAGAAAATGTGGATTATGAAAATGATCTTACATGTATCAGCTTTTATGCGGCTGAATGTGCTGAATTTCCTGTAATGGGTGAAGTACATTATGACCTGACATTACCAGAAGCCTTGGAAGCTTATGAGAAAATCCCATCAGAACGTATGCATGGACTGAAATGTGTTGGCTTTGATCTGAAAGACGGAAGTGATTATGAAGGAATGCAGAGTCTGATGATTGAAGGAAAAATACAGAAAGAATTTTTGAATTCGATTCCTGGATTTAGAGAAAATTCTTATGTGCAAAATGCAATCAGTCGTGTGGAAAAGTACTTGGAAGAAAGACATCCAAATGTGGAAAATCCTTTGGAATCTAATAAAAAGGTGGATAACGAAAAAAATATAAGCGAAGAAAAAAACGAGAAGGAGCTGAATATACAAATGAAACCAATACCGAAAAAGAAAAGGGGGGAAATGAGCCTATGAGAAACGTAAACCTGGAAGAAAACGAACTGACTATTACTGCTATCTTCCAGCAGCACACAAAGGAAGAAACAATCCAAACACTGAAGGAAGCTTTGGAAGTCCTGGAACAGGAAGAAAGTGATCCTGAGAATGATGAAATGATTGAGATCATCAATTCTACAGTTGGAAAATTACAGCAGATCGAAGACAAATACTACTATTCTCTGGATCTGAATTATTATCTGAATAACTTGGAGGACGATGCCTATGAAGCTTAATCAATTTGCAGTCTACCGAGTAGATCAGCAGACAGCAGGAAAAGCACTGTGGCATCTGCCATATCAAGAGGCAAGACAGCAGAATGTGTCGATTACTGTCGAAAATTACCGATTAGTCGCGATTCATGAAATGCAGGAAAATGAAAAAGTCGCTGACATCTGGAAACGGACGAAAAATCAATGCGAAGTCAGTGACGTGCTCGTATTGAACAAGGGTGGAGAAATCAGCTGCTACTATGTAGATGAGAACTATCCACAGTATCTGGCCGGATTTATTCGTATCAACACATCCGGTGCACTAATCACTATAGAAACTGAGAATTATCAGATTGATGGGAAAAAGGGGAACTGGATTGCAACAGACACCATCATTATTGATGGAAAACAGTTTTATTTGATGGAACATCAGGTATACCGAGATCAGGCCCAGGGTGTTATCCTGGATGCCTATGGAAAAATGGTTGTCGAAGAATGTAAGAAATTCGATGAAAAGACAAAACAAAAGATTCATGATTACATCCAACAGCAGGTACCGCTAAATCCGGTCGAACAGCTAAAACAAGATGGTAAAATCCGTCTGGAACATTACCAGAAATTCTACCAGAACGGCACTTATGAACGAAGCAGAGAATCTGGTACCGAAGCCAATTATGATATGGTGGACGGTCTGGTGAATAATCAGAAGAAGAATCAGGAAAAGACCTCTGATGCTAGCAGCAACAATCAGACCTCCCGAAATCAACAGGATGGAAAATCTAAGAAACGAAGATCTGTAATCAAACGACTGCATCAGAAACAGATTGCCATTGCTCGCCGGTCCGGAAAGCCGATACCAAAGTACCTGGATCAGGAAATGGAAAGAAAGCGTGGATAGAATATGCGAAGGTTAAAGTGTGAAAAAGAAACGATTATTCTGACTAATGAAGATGATGGATTCTATGATGTGTATACCTTCAATCAGAACTTGCCGAAACGGTTACGAGGCTTTGCAGCGAAGTATCCGGATGATTGCTGGTTGAAAGGATCTTCGGAGGATGGTAGTGAAACGTATATGATTAAAAAAGCGCGGTTATCATTGAATTTAAGACCACCCTATTCCAAGGATAGAATATCTGAAAAATCCCCAGAACTGTCTTAT
>ENA-ORUF01001538-ORUF01001538.1-human-gut-metagenome-genome-assembly--contig:-NODE-1538-length-23998-cov-4.211586_pt1 | contig 23998 bp, 16 predicted proteins | sample MGYA00242077_ERZ509203 | MGnify/ENA primary metagenome ERZ509203 (study PRJEB26280, sample SAMEA2338834) | human gut metagenome | biome: human gut; feature: human-associated habitat; material: faeces... | reverse complement strand
CCCCCGCCAACGGCGGGGCGCGCCGGCAGGCGCGTACAAGCGTTTTGCGGAACAAAACCTTGGCGCAGGCGGAATTCAGTTCCGCCGAGCATTTTCATCAAAATGGGGCCCCCGCGCAGGCCCCTGCGTGGGGAGCTGCGGCCTGCCCATTGTAGATCCCAGAAAAACGCAGTACAATGGGAATGGAGAAGGCGGGGCGGCCCGGACTTCTTACATTGGAGCAAAGGACGGATCTGTGATGGCGGGAAAACCAAAGATCTTTATTGATGGAAAAGGTGGCGTAGTGGGGGCAAAAATTTATGGCCTGTTGTCGCAGCGGGATGATCTGGAGCTGCTGCTTATCGACCCGGAGAAGCGTCGGGATGTGAGGGAGCGGAAAAAACTGCTGAATATGGCGGACCTGGCACTGCTCTGCCTTCCCAGTGATACTGCACGGGAGACCCCAGTCCTGGTGGAGAACCCTGAGACCCGGTTATTGGACACTTCTCCGGCCCATCGGACTACAGAGGGGTGGGTGTATGGCTTTCCGGAACTGCTCCCGGGCCAGCGCCAGCGTATCCGATTCTCCAAACGGGTGGCTAATCCGGGGTGCCATGCGTCCGGATTTCTCTCCATTGCGGCTCCTCTGGTGAAACTGGGCGTGTTGCCAACGGACTATCCAGCGAGCTGCTTTTCCATTACAGGCTACTCTGGCGGGGGAAAAGAAATGATTGCCGAGTTTCAGATGCCGGACCGAGATCCGGCGCTGGCGGCTCCCAGCCTGTACGCCCTGGGGCTGGACCACAATCATTTGAACGAGATGCAGCACATCGCTGGTCTGGACTACCCACCGGTGTTTACACCTATTTTAAGCGATATGTACAGTGGGATGTCTACCTCGATCCCCCTTCAGAACCATTTGCTCCGGGGGCAGCCTACGGCGGAGGATGTATGTGAGATGATGGCGTCCTACTATGAGGGACAGTCTCTGGTGACTGTGGCCCCCTTTGGAAAAAACAGTCCCCGGCTGACCTCCAATGCCTTTGCTGGTACAAACCGGCTGGAGATCACTGTATGTGGACATGAAGAGCAGACCCTGATTACAGCCCGGTTTGACAACCTGGGCAAGGGCGTGGCCGCTGCGGCGGTACAGAATCTGAATTTAATGCTGGGCTTTCCGGAGACAGAGGGACTGGATCTGAGTGGACCGGAAAGACCCTGAGCAGGAGGAGAATACACAATGTCCAATACCCATCTGGATCGTGCAAAGATTTTAACAGAGGCGCTGCCCTATATCCAGCGCTATAACGGAAAGATCGTAGTGGTCAACTGCGGCGGTGTAGCTATGGATGCAGAGCTGCGAGATGCGGTAGCCACAGATATTACGATGCTCCGTCTGGTGGGCATTAAGGTGGTTCTGGTGCATGGAATAGGACCCGAGGTGAAACAAGCCCTGGCCCAGTCTGGTCGGGAACTGGTCCAGAAGGAAGGCGTTTACCAAATCGGACCTGAGGCCATGGAGATTCTCCAGGAGGTACTGTGCGGAAAGGTAAACAAGAGCTTGGTTGCTACCCTGAATAAACTTGGTTCCAAGTCCATTGGCTTATGCGGGATTGACGGCGGCCTAATGACTGCCCGGATGCTCTCTGGCTGTACCGGCGAGCTGGTTCGGGTGGACGGGACCATTCTGGAGACCTTCCTGGCGCAGGACTATACCCCTGTTGTGGCCGCTGTGGCTCAGGGAGCGGATGGCAGTGAGGCGGTGTACAGTGTCAGCGCAAACCTTACCGCAGCCCGGCTGGCAGTGGCCCTGAAGGCAGAGAAGCTGATCCATTTGGTGGAGACAGACAAACTCCTGCGGGATCCAGCGGAACCCGATACCCCCATTCCGGAACTGGAATTGTCCCAAGTTCCTGCTATGATCCGCAGCGGTGTCATTCCTCCGGAGATGGCCCTGAAGGCGAATTGCAGCGTGGAGGCGGTGCGCTCTGGCGTACGCTCTGCCACTCTGCTGGATGGGAGCGTTCCCCATGCCATCCTGTTGGAGCTGCTGTCCGATGAGGGCATCGGCACGATGCTGACCCACTGAAGGGAATTGAGAGAAAAAGGTGATCTCAGATGAAAAAAGACCTGCTGAAGCTGCTTGACCTGTCCAAAGAGGATATTTTAAAAATCCTGAATACTGCAGACCAGCTGAAATTCAGTCAAAAGCATGGCATTGCCCACGATAAATTGAAGGGTAAGACTTTGGCCATGATCTTTGAGAAAAACTCCACCCGGACCCGCGTTTCCTTTGAGACCGGAATGTACCAGCTGGGCGGCCACGCACTGTTTCTCTCCAGCAAGGAGAGCCAGATTGGCCGTGGTGAGCCAGTGGAGGATACTGCCCGGGTGCTGCTGCGGTACTGTGACGGCATTATGATCCGGACCTTTGCCCAGGAGGAGGTGGAAACCCTGGCGGCCCACGCCAACATTCCGGTGATCAACGGTTTGACGGATTTCTGCCATCCTTGCCAGGTGCTGGCCGACCTGATGACGGTCCGGGAGCACAAGGCGGTGCTGGAGGGCCTGAAGATGTGCTACATCGGCGACGGCAACAACATGGCCAACTCCCTCATCGTGGGTGGACTGAAGGTGGGGATGGAGGTGGCTGTGGCCTGTCCAGAGGGCTATGATCCCCACCCTGATGTGCTGGCCTTTGCCAAAAGCGACCCCAGCTTCCGCTTTACCCTCTGCCGGGATCCCAAGCAGGCCGCTGTGGGGGCTGATGTAGTGTTCACTGACGTATGGGCTTCCATGGGTCAGGAGGAAGAAAAGAAGGTCCGTGAGAAGGCGTTTGCCGGTTACCAGATTAACCGGGAGCTGATGGCAGGCACCAACCCAGGATGCATGGTGCAGCATTGCCTCCCTGCTCACCGTGGAGAGGAAATCACCGCAGATGTGTTCGAGGAGCACGCAGAGGAGATCTTTGACGAGGCGGAGAACCGTCTTCATGCCCAAAAGGCTGTTATGTATCTGCTGATGGGCGGCGAGGAATAACAGAATGCGGCGGCCCTGTCTGGGCCGCCGCGTTTTATATCATCATTGTTTCCGGCGTGCTCTTTACAGCGTGGGAACCGGGTGGTAAGATAAGAGATAAGATCAGATCGAATTGGGAAGTGAACCCTATGTTCTGGCTGGTACTGATATTGATGCTGGTGTTTCTGGGCGGGGGCCTGTGGGTGATCGCTACAGGAGGACGGAAAAACCACCCAAAGTGGGCGGTGTTCCGCCGGTTTCGGTATGCCCACCGGGGCCTCCATGATCAGGAGGCCGGGGTGCCGGAAAATTCCCTGCCAGCCTTCCAACGGGCCATAGAGCACGGTTATGGGGTGGAATTAGATGTCCATCTTACCGGAGACGGGCGGCTGGCGGTGATCCATGATAAGAACCTGAAGCGTACAACTGGGGTGGATGCGGAGGTTTCCAGCCTGTCAGCTGCGGAACTTAAGAAATTCCGATTGGAGGGAACCGGAGAGAGCATCCCACTGCTGGAGGAAGTACTGCCCATGTTCCAAGGGGGGCCTCCGCTTCTGGTAGAACTAAAGGCGGACTACTACAATGTCAGCGAGTTGGTGGAGACAGCAGTGGAGACCCTGGATCGTTTCCGGGTGAATTATTGCATCGAATCCTTACATCCTGGCGTAGTCCGCTGGCTGCGCCTCCACCGTCCGGATGTATGCCGGGGCCAGCTCTCCCAGGATTTCTGGCGGCTCCGGGGAGATCTGTCCTGGTGGCAGGCCCTTGCGATGGCGGGGCTGCTGACAAATGTGCTGACCCGGCCTGACTTCATCTCTTTCCACTGGGAACACCGGATGCTGCCTGCGGTATGGCTGTGCAAAAAGATGCACCGATTGCCGGTGTTCTGTTGGACAGTGACCGATCAGAAGGAACTGGAGCAGCTGGAACAGGAAAATTTTCTGGTGATCTTTGAGGGTTTCCAGCCGAGATCCGGCCGCTCCAGAGGCAATAGGCCACCGGAGCGGATTTAGAGAGTATCCTTAACGATAGAGAGCAGAACTGTGGAAATTGTGCCCTTCTCTGGGTCCAAAACCCCGGTATAGGTGATGGTGACTGGGTCTCCGGGGATCAGTCCGGAGACATCTACACCGTTGAGTGAGAACTGGTAATACTTTCCGCCTGAGGCCAGGATGAGATGATCTGGCTCCAGGCGGTCCAGTGCACCACGCAGGGAGGATACTTGGGAGAGAGAGGCAGAGGCGACAGAGATTTGCGAGGTGGAGACGTTTTGGCTGGCGGGAGGCATGGAAACACAGCCGGAACAGAGCAGGGAAACCGCTAGTCCAAGGGTGAGGGCTCCCCCAGACAGATGAACAGCTTGCATGGACATCCCTCCAAAAAAGAGCCCGCGGACGATGCCGCTGGGCAGAATTTGATATCCTGAGCGTAGCACAAAGGGAGGAGAGGACGCAAGGGTCTGGGCGGAATCTTCATAGATCTTTAAGAATTGTTGGCTCCGCCTGCTAGAAAATTTAAAAAACTGCTTGACATATTGGTTAGCGTATGCTAATCTATGGGTGGTTAGAGATGAGAGACCAAAAGCCCCCCTCCTCACACCTCCCTGCTTTCTTCCCACACTTTGGCTTTTCCATATCTCTCTGGCCACCATGCTCCGGTGGGAAAGGCATCGCCCTCCGGAACCCCGGCTGTGCGCATACACACAGCCGGGGATTTTTTCTTCTCATCGGGTTTGCTGCGGCCAGCCGGTATGTTGACGGGCGCAGGAGGGCATGGTATAGTGATACAGAACACAACAGGTAGGATTCAATGGGGAATGGAGACACGTATGCCGAAGAAATGGATGCAGAGTATTTTAATGATCATCACATATACAGTACTTCTGGTGCTGGCTTTGGTGAAGTTTGATTGGATCTTGGCGCTTTTTGGACAGGTTCTTTCCAGCTGCAAGCCATTGTTCATGGGCTTTGCGATCGCATTTGTGCTCAATCGTCCCTGCGCATTTTTCTGCCGGAACTATGAGCGGAACCTGGGCCCCCGGTGGAAGAAGCTGGGCCGACCTTTGGCGGTGTTCACATCCTATCTGATGCTGATCGCAGCCATCGTGGCCTTGTTCTCCTTCATCCTGCCTCAAGTGGGGCGCAGCCTCCGAACTTTCGTAGGCAGCTTGAACGGCTATATCGCAAATCTCCAGCTGCTGCTGAACCAGGCGGCGGCTTATCTGGACTGGGAGGCTCTGGACCTGACCAGCCTGAACAGTTATTTAAGAGAGGTACTGGAGGGATTACTGACCAGCATCTCTAACGCGGCTACCCATGTGATGACAGTGACGACCAGTATCATTTCTATGTTTGTGACTCTCGTGCTGGCAGTGGTGTTTTCCATTTATATGCTGGCGGGAAAGGAAATTTTACTGGGCCAGGGCAGGAGATTGCTGCGGGCTTATTTACCGGCCCGGTATGCCGGCATAGTGAGTGATGTGATCCGTTTGACGGCCACTATCTTCACCAATTTTGTTTCCGGACAGCTGATTGAGGCATGTATCCTAGGCGGGCTGTGTGCGATGGGAACATTTTTTATTCAGGCGGATTACGCACCACTCATTGGTGTGATTGTGGGGGTGTCCGCTCTGATTCCAGTGGCAGGGGCCTATATCGGAGCTATTCTCTCTGCCTTTCTGCTGGTGATGGTCTCCCCGGTGCGTGCCCTGGTATTTTTGATTTTCCTATCTATCCTCCAGCAGATTGAGGGAAATGTGATCTATCCCCGGGTAGTGGGCACATCCATTGGTCTGCCCGGAATTTGGGTTTTGACAGCGGTAACAGTGGGAGGCGGACTGTTTGGCCTGCTGGGTGTGCTGCTCAGTGTGCCTGTGGCCTCGGTGCTGTATGCTCTGATTCGGCGGGATGTAGGCAGAAGGCTGAATGCGGGGCAGGAGGAGCAGATTTCTGAGTGTGAAGAAGAGACGTGACAGATATTAAGATGCGGGTCGATTCGGAAGAATAAAAAGTGAAAAGATAGACTGGACAGCCAGAAATAAGGGCGTCCAGTCTATCTTTTTATGTTACTTGACTTGCGGAGCAAAATACCAGCGGCACCAGAAGCAGAGAATTATCATACGTTTTCAGCCGCAGGGATATCGCCGACCCCGCTGAGAATCAGCCGTGGCCTGTATGGAAACTTCAAGCATTCCTCACACGTTGTAACGCCAGAGAGTACAAGAACTGTATCCAATCCGGTTTCGATTCCAGCCACGATATCAGTATCCATACGGTCTCCGATCATGGCTGCTTCTTCTGAATGGACCCCAAGCAGTTTCAGACCGGTCCGCATCATCAACGGATTTGGTTTTCCCACATAATATGCTTTTTTTCCGGTTGCCAGCTCGATGGGGGCCAGCAGTGCACGGCAGGCCGGAGCAATGCCTGTCTCCGTTGGTCCGGTCAGATCGTAGTTGGTGCCAATTAGTTTGGCCCCGGCATTCACAAGGCGGATCGCTCTGGTTACCATATCAAGATTGTAACCGCTGGATTCACCGACTACAACATAATCGGGATTGACGTCGTTATAGGTGATACCGACCTCATATAGAGCGTTTTGGAGGCCATGTTCTCCCAGGACATAGGCACTGCAGCCGGGAGCTTGGCTGCTCAGAAAATGTGCAGTGGCGAGGGCGCTGGTGTAAAAGTGGGATTCATCCACAGACAGTCCCATGCGTCCCAGCTTCTGTTGAAGCTCCTTGGGCGTATTTTGACTGGAATTCGTCAGAAAAAGAAATTGCTTTTCCTCTTTTTGCAGCCAGTCCAAGAAATCCTTCACGCCAGGGAGCAGACGGTTGCCGTGATAAATCACTCCATCCATATCACAGATAAAGCCCTTTTTCGCCAATAGTTGTTTCAATAGAAAATCAATCCTTCCACTGATATGTTTTGAAATGGTGTCCTAAAGATCACTTAGGAATAGGAATCATACGGATATAAGATTTTACTGGATCATAGAATTTGAAAATCTAATTCGATCCAGTATTTTGACAGCCTATGGACAGTCGGAATCGACTTGATCCAAAGGATGTATCTCACCGTTAAAGGCCGCATGTTAGTTTCTGAGTTTGAGATAGAGGTAGTGTGTCTGCTCCATCAGCTGCAGTACATTTCTAGTTCATGGGAAAATTTTGAGTTTTGGTATTCAGTGCGATCCGGAGTTGTGAGCAGCCAGCAGCCGATGGGAAGCCCGCTATTTGAGATCAGCTTGATGACCCAATGGTTCCCGATACGTCAATGCAAAACAATTGCAATGGTTTTTCGTGCTACTTCTGTACCCTTATTTTAAGATAGCATGTCTATGTAAATTCTGCTATCTGTATTGTGTAAAAAATGCGGTGGGACATTTTATATCGGACCCTTTGAGCAGGAGAGTCCGATAAAACCACAAAAAGGAAAATGGACACAAATTTTACAGGAACATAACGTTAAGATGATAGCGGTAATCTTAAAAAAGCTTTAAAATCATGGTTGCGTATCTTAATGGAAGAAACACAAACTTGCAGTAAGGAGAGCGTGAATATGCAACAAAGGAAATGGAAGCGAAAGCTATCCGGGCTGATGGCCGGCGTGATGCTACTAGGAACATTACCTACGGCGGCCTTTGCCTGGGACGCACCAACGGACGGTAGTTGGGATGCTGCGACAGAAGACGTTGCAGCACGATTTTTTGTTGGCAGCGATACTCACATTGGACGAGATGCCAACGCAGCTAAGAAGCTGGAAAATGCCCTGAATGTTTTTCATGAGTTAGATCCGGCGACCGATGGTGTTTTGCTGGCTGGAGACATTACAAACACCGGAAGCGAAGGCGAATATGCTGCGCTGATGGACATCATCAACGATAGTGCGTTGAATGATAAAGTTGTCTTGGCCATGGGCAACCATGAATACGGCTCTGGAACTATGGCCCGATTTGAGGAGAAAACTGGTCAGGAAGCCAATGAAGTCCTTTACTACAATGCCGATGGCTTGATCCCGGAAGAGGAAGAAATTGGTGGGGATCTGGTGGCTACGGTCATCAAACTGAGCGCAAAAAACTACGGTGGCGATTATACTGACAACTACGAGATGATGAAGACTGCCTTGGAGAAATCTGATACAGCCAATGAGAAAGCACCTGTCATTGTCATCGGTCACCACGGAATCAAAAGTACCGCCTATGTGACTGAGGAATGGTACGGCAATTATGGCAAAGGAACTGAAAAGGATATGGTCGCCTTGATGGAACAGTACCCCCAGGTGATCCATTTTTCTGGTCACTCCCATGCCACTTTGGAGGACGCCCGTTCCATCTATCAGGATGATGGCTATACCGCGATTCAGGACAGTACCATTGGTGCCTATTTTGAGAATGAGAGTGGCAAAGTAGACCCTGACTCGGGCAAGTCTTCCACCTATCCGGCGAACAGAGAGATCTCATCCCAGGCTCTGCGCGTCGATGTGCTGGAGGATGGTACGGTGAAGATCTACCGCATGAACCTCACTACCGGCGAGTATATCTATGAGCCTTGGGTTTTTAATGCGGCGAACAATGATATGCCGTACACCAATGACCGCATGGAGAAGAGTGATGCGCCTTCTTTCAACGAAGACGCTGCCGTCACCGTTGAGAGCGTGACTAAGAACTCTGCGGTTGTAAAATTCCCGGCAGCCCAGCCCGCAAGCGATGGCAACCTGGATATGATCCATGAGTATGTTATTTCCCTGACTCCGGAAGCTGGCGGGGATACCATTGTGCGGAAGGTTTTTGCTGACTACTATGAGCAGGAGCAGAAAGCTGAGTGGTCTGTCAAACTCATCAATCTGAATCCTGAAACCACCTATTCCGTATCTGTCACTGCTGTGACTTCCTTCGATGCGAAGAGTGAACCCATTGTTTCAGAGGAAACCTTCACGACCGGGCAGGCCTATGTGGCTCCATATCCTGCTGAAGCCATCCTGGATGTTGATTTTTCACGCAATGACAGTGGTGCTGATGCTGAAAACCACACCAAAAAGGTTTACGGTGAACCGCAGTTTATTCAGGATGAGACTCTGGGCCGCACCGTTGCCGTGTTTGATGGCTCTGATGATGGTCTGCGCTATGCCATGAAGGCGGAAGACTACGAAAAGATTGGAAAAAATTTCACAGTTGAACTGTACTATATGCCCTTGGACACCAAGAACAACAATCCTATGGGCAACACTCAGTCCTCTGGCTTCTGCTTTGAGCAGGTCTCCGGAACCAACACGCTGCAGTTCTGGGCACACATTGGTGGCAACTATCAAAAGCCGGAGACCACGGTTGCCAAGGATGCTTGGAACCACATGGTTGCAACCTATGATGGTCAGAATGTCAAGCTGTATTTGAATGGTGAACTGAAGAATACTGTATCGGCTCCTGGCACTATGACTGAGCCTCCTCACTATCTGTTCCTGGGCGGTGACACCAGCAGTGACGGTGATCTGGAGTATCAGGCCAACTGTAAAATCGCTTTGGCCAGAGTTTACACCGGGACGATGACGGCGGACGATGCGAAGGAGGCTTATAAGGCGGCGAAAGAAGGAACCGTTACCGAGCCTGAAGATCCTAGCAAAATTCCAAGCGCCGATATCCTGAATGTGGATTTTTCCACTGGAAGTGAGGCAGACCTGTCTGAAAACAAGCTGGCCGCTGTCAAGCGCGGCGATGGCAGCATTACGTATGTATATGATAAGGTCCTGGGGAAGAAAGTTGCAAACTTTGATGGCAGCAGTGCATACAGCTACCCCATGAGCGGCCAGTATAGCAAGTTGGACAACACCATGACTTTTGAGGTCACTTACAACTACAATGTGCTGTCTGATTCCGGCGAGTATGATCTGTTGTCCAATCAGCAGTCTGGCGGCTTTGGCCTTGGCACTGACAGCGGAAATTTGAAATTCTTCTGTCATGTGGATGGCAGCTATAAGACACCCAGTACCACTGCGACCCCTGCTGAGGCGTGGCACCATCTGGTTGGCGTGTTTGACGGCAGCAAGGTCAAGCTGTATCTGGACGGCGCGCTAAAAAGTGAGGTCGTGGCCAGCGGTAAAATTGGACTGCCCGGCAGCAATGCAGACGAGGTGTTCATTGGCGGAGATAGTGGTGCAGACAATGAACTGCAATTCCCTTCTGATGTGAAGATCGCTACCGCTCGTATTTATAGTGCTGCGTTGTCTGAGGAGCAGATTGCTGCGCTGGCAAAGAGCGAACTGCCAAAGGGCGATGTTACGGCACCGGTTATGACTTTTGCATCTACCCCTGCGGCATCTGGAAAAATTGGTGAAGTATACTCTGTCCCTGCCATGAGCATACAGGACGACAGCGCATATACCGTGACTGTTCGAGTGGATATGCCAAGCAGCAGTGCAGAACTGAATGAGGAACAGGTCAAGGCCCTGCTGGCCGGATATGAATATACTCCTACGGAAGCAGGTACCTATAAAATCACCTATACGGCAGTTGATGCAGTGGGCAACAAAGCAGAGAAATCTTTCACTGTAAAGGTCATTGATCCCAACGCACCTGTGACGCTGCCAAAGGCTGATATGCTGGATGTCGACTTTGCCGATGGTACTGCAGCCGATCAGTCTGAAACTAAGAATGTTCTGAAAACGATCGGCTCCCCTGTCATCAAGGACAGCAATGAAATGGGGAAGCGAATTGCGTCGTTCAATGGTTCCTACGATGCCTATCTGTACCCTTTTGGCAGCAGCAAGTATGACCGTATGAAGGTGGCGACCATTGAGAGCGTATTCTGCTATGACGAGATTCCGTCTGGTGAACATGATATGTTCTCTAACCAGCAGGGCGGTGGCATTGGTTTAGGTCTGGAAAATGGCCGCCTCCAGTTCTTCTGCAATGTCAATAAAAATGGCGGCGGAAATGGATATGTTCAGCCCAATGCAGCCATTGAAGCAGGAAAGTGGTACCATGCTGTGGGTGTGTTTGACGGTGAAAACGTCAAGCTGTACCTGAACGGTGAATTGATCGATAGCAAGTCCGCAGGAGGTTCTACAATCCATTGGACTACCAGTGAAAATGCCCAAAACTTCCTGATTGGGGCAGACAGTAATGACAGTGGCGGAGCGGAGTCCTACTCGAAAGGCAGCGTGTCCATTGCACGGCTGTATTCTCAGAGCATGACCGACGAGCAAGTGAAAAAGCTGTATGAATCTCTGGATCCTGTTCTCCTGTCAGTCTCTGGGGCAACTGGCCGCATGCAAATCAATCAAGAAACTGATGTTTCTGTTGTGAAAGGCAGCAATGGAAAGACCGCAGTGCTCAAGGATATCACTGTAAACGGAGTCTCTGTTCTTGACACTGAGTACAACGCGGAAAAGGGAAAGATTACTCCCACGCAGTTGGGTGATTATATCTTTACCTATACTCTGGGCAGCCAGACTAAGAACATCGTGCGTGCCTGCGTGGCAGATGCTTCCGCAAAAATCAACCTTGGTGTTGTCTCCGTGGATCAGATGGCAGCGGGAATTCAATATAATGTAGCTGTGCATGTGAATCTTGGAGAGGATGCAGAAGCGACTTCTGTTGCATTTGACCTGAACTATGATGCAGACAAACTGGACTATACAGGCTGCGAAAATGCGTCCGATGGTGTCGTGACCAAGACGGAGGAAGGTACTCTGCATTTTGCCAAATCCGGCTTGTCCAGCCAGGAGTTCAAGAATTTCTCTGAAACCCGGGTGGCGAAGCTGTCCTTCCGTGTCAAGGATGATGTGGAGGAAGGGACTTCCGAGTTTCATATTACAAATGTGACGGCACAGAACGGCGGCGCTGCGGCGGAAGTGAAACCTGCTATTCTCAATAAGAATGTTAAAGTGCTGGCCCAGAATACGCTGGATAAGAATGGTGACGGCGTGATCGGGGCGGGAGATGTGGCATTGGCCGGTTCTATCGATGAGGCAAAGACCATTGCCATGGCCGCGGCTATTTATCCCTATAAGCATGTGATTATGATTACCATGGATGGCGGAGGAATCTGTTTCCGTCCGGATGCGATGTACTATGTACAGAACGGCGAAGCCACTCTGACAAATGATGAAACGATCCTGGCTAAGCGTACGAACGACTATGCTATGAGGCTGTTCAACGAGTACTTTGCGACTAGCTATTCAGCCAAGAGTGAAACACCTACTATTTCCGCCCAGAACTACACTGCGATTCTGCACGGCAAAGAATACGCTACGGCGCAGGATGAATACAAGATTACGAATAACGAAGCCGGGTCAGTTTATTATCCGGACTTTGGAAAGGAAACAGCGGTTTATCCCTCTGCCTTCCAGGTGTTGGGGAAGGCCTTCCCTCAGCGCGGCAATGCAGCATTTGCTGAGTGGACCCCCATCATCAACGGCATCATTGAGCCGGATGCGCCAGTGTATACCCATAGTTCTACTAAGGACACAGGGAATTTGCAAGATGTAGCCGATTACATCAAGTCCGATGCCTTCCAGAACACCGCGATGGTTTATATGCAGTCCGACTATATGGATGGCGTTGGTCATGGAAATGGTTACTTCACTGACAAGTATTATGCTGAACTGCCAAAGTTTGATGCATACTTTGAAGCGGTTATGAAAGCGTTGGAAGAGACGGGTACTAAGGACGAAACTCTTGTACTGGTGAACTCGGACCATGGCGGCACCGCTGGCGGCAGTCACGGCGGTACAAGTGATGCCGAATATGACGTACAGATTGGTCTGGGCGGCCAGACGATCGACAACGGCAAGAAACTCACCGGTGGTACTAACCACGATCCTGCGGTGCTGGCCCTGACCGCTCTGCGGGCGAATATTCCCGCTTCCATGGATGGCAGTGCGAGTCTGTTTGAGCAGGCCAACCTTTCTCAGGAGCAGTTGGTTAAGAAAAACCGTGATATTGAGACTGTCACCGCTTATACTGGCCCCAATACCAAAACTATGGAGCTGAAGTTGTCTAATGTGAAGGAGAATGTCATCAAGGCAGCTGATCTGGTGATTGACCTGAATGGCAGAACTGTGAGCGACATTACAACCTCTGGCACAATTCTTCGGCAGACAGTGGAAGGCGGTAAGCTGTATCTGACCATTTCCTGCACTGCTGCGAACGGTACCTTGGCGAAGATCGTGTTTGACGGAGCTTCTGACGGCGTTAAGGTCGAAGAGTTCATGCTCGGTACCGATAGCGGCAAAGAGATCTACGGAGATCTGTTGACTGAGACTGTGGATACGATCGATCCCAGTGAGCCCAGCCGGCCTGATGAAGGCGGATCTTCCTCCGGCAGCAACTCCTCCAGGGATTATCTCGTCACTGTAGAGAAGACTGTCCACGGTGTTGTTACCACCAGCTCCAAGCGGGCGGAAAAGGACGATACTGTGACCATTATCGTTAAGCCTGATGCCGGCTATGAACTGGAAAAGTTGACTGTTACAGATAAGGACGGGGACGTCATCAGAGTGAAGGATCAGGGGAATGGAAAGTATACCTTTACCATGCCCAGCGGCAAGGTGAGCATCAACGCTGCTTTTGTGAGAGCTGCGCAGAATGAGGGAACTTCCTTTGTTGATGTAAAGGAGAGCGACTATTTCTACGATGCGGTTCTATGGGCAGTAGGGGATGGTATCACATCTGGTACCAGCGCCACCACCTTTGCCCCCAATGCTACCTGCACCAGAGCGCAGATGGCTACCTTCCTGTGGCGCTACGCAGGTTCTCCCGCACCTAAGAGTACAGCAATGCCCTTCCACGACATCCCAGCTGATGCCTATTACAATACGGCTGTTCAGTGGGCGGTGGAGCAGGGGATCACTTCCGGCACCAGTGATACCACATTTAGTCCTGATGCTGTGATGACTCGTGCTCAGACAGTTACCTTCCTGTGGCGCTTTGCAGGTTCTCCCGACGATGTTTCTGGTAATTCCTTCGCAGATGTTGCGGAAAATGCTTATTATGCCAAGGCTGTCCAGTGGGCAGCTAAGGAAGGCATTACCAGCGGTACCAGTACGACGACCTTTGGCCCTGATGCCGGTTGTACTCGTGCCCAGATCGTTACCTTCCTGTGGCGCTACATGTCGAAGTAAACGGATCGAATTGAAATGTTTCAAGGATGCCGGGCAGGTTCATGCGAACCTGCCCGGCGACTTTAATTTCAGACAAATCCATGTTGCATGAACTGCTTTACATATGTTTTACGGGAAGTTTTCTGAAAGGCGGTGGCACGAGGAGTAGATGGCCGTTATCATATAATACGGTTAGTCAAGAATATCTAAAACGGAAGGAACTTGTTTTATGCTGGAATTGAATCATGTTCAGAAATCCTTTGATGGAGTCCCTGTTTTGAAAGATATTTCCATCAAAGTTGAGGATGGGGAGATCGTTTCTATCCTGGGCCCCTCCGGCTGTGGCAAGACCACCTTGCTGAATCTCATTTTGGGCATCGTGGACGCTGACAGCGGTGAGATTCTTTATAATGGAGAGGACCTGACTCATACTGCAATGGAGAAGCGCGGCTTCAACATTGTCTTTCAGGACTATGCCCTATTTCCCAATCTGAATGTTCGTCAGAATATCACCTATGGTCTAAAGAACCGTCCTGGTGTCTCCAGCGAAGAAGAGGTAGAGGAACTGATCGACCTGCTTGGTCTGCGGGAACAGCTGGAGAAACGGATCGACCAGCTTTCCGGCGGACAGAAGCAGCGGACGGCCCTGGCCCGTACGATGGTGATGAAGCCGCGCATCCTGCTGCTGGATGAGCCGCTATCTGCGCTGGATGGGGTCATTAAAGAGTCTATCAAAGACCGAATCAAGACCATCGCCAGAGAGTACCATCTGACCACCATCATTGTGACCCATGATCCTGAAGAGGCTCTGACACTGTCTGACCGGGTACTCATCATTGACAAGGGGACGATCTCTCAATATGCTAAGCCCGCTGAGATTGTCCACCAGCCTAAGAATGACTTTGTACGCAAGTTCATCTTAAACCAGCTGGAAATCAAGCGGAACAATATCTTTGCTCTGTTTGGAGATTACCCCATGATGGCGACTCCTGCGATGTAAGAGGCCAGCTATGAAGCAAAAAAACTGGGAGTTAAAGCTTATTTTCTGGATCATCGCCATCCTGTTTGCGGCATTTCTGGTGGGCCCCATTCTGCTCCTGTTTGGAAAATCCATGTGGGACGGCGGCTTAACCTTTGAATTCTATTCATCTGTGGTGTCAAAAAAGGGGTTTTTGAGTGCTCTGGGCAACAGTTTTATTGTGGCGGCTGCCGCAGCAGTGCTGGCAACGATCATTGCCTTCCTGATTGCCTATGCGGTTCATTATACCGCTTTGCCCAAGTGGTTCAAACGAGTTTTGACCGGTGTCGCTACTCTGCCCATGTTCCTGCCCACGATTACTTATGGCTTTGCGATCATCTACTCTTTCGGAAAGCAGGGACTTATTACCCGCCTGCTGGGAAGACAGCTCTTCGATATTTACGGGATTGGCGGTCTGCTGGTGGGGTATGTCATTTATACCATTCCTGTGGCGTTTCTGCTGATCCACAATACCATGAGTTTTGTGGATAAAAAGACGCTTGTGGTTTCTAAGGTCATGGGGGATGGTGATCTGTCCACTTTTTGGATTGCCATTCTAAGGCCGCTTCTGGGAACGCTTGCAGGCGCATTCATTCAGGCGTTTTTCCTGTGTTTTACCGATTTTGGTATTCCTGCATCGGTGGGTGGCGGTTATGAGGTCATTGCTACACTGCTCTATAATCAGATGCTGGGCGGCATTCCTGATTTCAACCGAGGGGCGGTTATAGCTATGATCATGCTGATTCCCTCTGTTGGGAGCATCTGTATTCTGCAAATCCTGGAGCGGTTCAACATCCGCTATAACCGGATCGATCAGACTGAGCTGCGGAAGAATCCTGCCCGAGATTTTTGCTGGGGTGTGGGTGATACGATCCTATCTATGATGATCTTGGCTATTTTTGCGGTCATCTTCCTGGTCCCCATGGTGGAGTCCTGGCCCTACAAAGTAAATTTCACTGCAGCGCATTTTCAGTCTGTCTTTTCAGATGGCAGCCTTCTGGCAACGTATGGACACTCTATTACGATGGCTCTGCTTACTGCGGCTCTGGGTACTTTGGTAGCCTATGGAGCCGCCCTGATCACGGCACGAAGCACATTGTCTCGGGGATACAAGCAGGGCATTGAGAGCATTGCTCTGATCACCAATGCGATTCCTGGTATGGTATTGGGTGTGGCCTATCTATTCCTGTTTTCTGGTACTGGATTGCAGAATACGATGCTGCTGATGATCCTGTGCAACATCGTACACTACTTCTCCACGCCGTATCTGATGTTGAAGAACTCTTTGTCCAAAATGAACGCTGGCTGGGAAACCACGGCTATGCTGATGGGAGATAGTTGGATCAAAACGATTATCCGGGTGGTTACGCCAAACGCTATGTCCAGCCTCATTGAAGTGTTCAGCTACTACTTTATCAACTCTATGGTCACCATCAGCGCCCTCGTTTTTATTGCCGGTGCCCGGACCATGGTGCTGACTACGATGATCAAACAGCTTCAGTACGTCAATCGATTTAACGAAGTGTTCGTCCTGTCTCTGTTGATCCTGGCCACCAATCTGGTTGCCAAAGCATTGTTTTCCTGGCTTGCAAATTGCAAAGCTATTTATAAAAATCAAGCAAAATAAACTGTAAAAGGAAAGGAAAAAATCAACATGAATTTCAAGAAATGCTTGGCCGCTGGCCTGTCCCTGACCCTATCTCTGAGTATGCTGGCCAGCTGTGGCTCCAGTAACAACGATGCCGCATCCAACACCGCAGACACGAGTGAGAAGCAGGTTATCATCTACTCCAACGCAGATGAAGAGGCTATCACCGCCATGCAGAACGCGCTTGATAACAATGGCTATCAGGGTAAGTATCTATTCCAGACCTATGGAACCTCTGAGCTGGGCGGAAAGCTGATGGCTGAAGGTACCAATTTGGAGGCTGATATGGTTACCATGAGTACCTTCTATGTCCAAAGCGCTCAGGAACAGAACAAGATGTTCCTGCCCTTGACCTTTGATGTGAACACTATGCTTGAGGTCCCTGACTACACCGCTCCCATTACTTCCCAGGAGGGTGCGATCATTCTGAACACCGAACTGATGAAGTCTGAAAACCTGCCTACCCCTACCTGCCTGAAGGATCTGGCTGATCCTATTTATGCCGGTCACATTGCGGTCACTGACATCCAGTCCTCCTCCACGGCGTGGCTGTTGATCCAGGCGCTGGTGGACGCCTACGGTGATGATGGTGCCGAAGAGGTGCTGTCCAAGATTTATGAGAACGCTGGCGCTCATATTGAGACCTCCGGCACCGCTCCTTTGAAGCTGTGCCGCGCGGGTGAGGTTGCTGTTGGTTTTGGCCTGCGCCATCAGGCGGTAGCCGATAAGGCTGAAGGTATGCCCATCGACTTTGTCGATCCCACTGAGGGCAACTTCTCTCTGACTGAGTCTGTAGCGGTCCTGGACAAGGGCGATAAAACGAATCCTCTGGCGATGGAAATGGCGCAGTGCATTATTGACAATGGCCGTGCTGAACTGCAGCAGACCTATCCCAATCCTCTGTACGAGGGTGAGACATCTGAGATTGCCAATAAGTCTGCACACCCCATGGTGTTCGACGAGCCGCTGACCTTTGAACTGTTCAAGGCCCATCAGGAACTGTCTGAGCGCGCCAAGGGCTGAATCATTCTCAAACGGACTTTTTACCCGGCAAGCACGCGAATGGCCTGATGGGCCATTCGTGTGCTTATATCACACATAATTTGATAAAAGGAAGGTTTATCCTATGAACACATACAAGCTCCTGACTCCCGGTCCTTTGACTACAACCGATACCGTCAAGAAGGAGATGTTGGTGGACCGCTGCACTTGGGATGATGACTACAAAATGGTCACTCAGAAGATCCGCAGTCAGCTGCTGGAACTGGCCCACGTTTCTGGGCAGGACTACACTGTTGTGCTGATGCAGGGCAGCGGATCCTTCGGTGTGGAGAGTGTGCTGACCAGCGTGATCGGGGATCAGGATAAGCTTCTCATCTGTTCCAACGGTGCCTACGGCATCCGTATGACGCAAATCTGTGAGCGTGCCCGCGTGCCCTATATTCACTACGCAGAATCTTATGACCGCATCCCCAATGCTGCTCATGTTGCAGAACTGCTGGCTGCCGATCCATCCATCACCCACGTGGCTATGGTCCACAGTGAGACCACAAGCGGCATTCTCAATGATGTTGAGGCAGTGGGAGAGGTGGTCAAGTCTGCAGGCCGCACCTTTATTGTAGATGCTATGTCCTCCTTTGCTGGTGTGGATATCCCTGTAGCAGACTGGGGGATCGACTTCCTGATTTCCAGTGCCAATAAGTGTATCCAAGGTGTTCCTGGATTCTCTTTTATCATCTGCCGCAAGGATAAGCTGTTAGAGAGCGAAGGCAAGGCGCGTTCTCTGTCTCTGGATCTGTTGGACCAGTGGAAGACCATGGAAAAGGATGGAAAGTGGAGATTTACCTCTCCTACCCATGTGGTGCTGGCTTTCGCCAAGGCCATGGAAGAGTTGATGGCCGAGGGCGGTATCCCGGCCCGGAACAAACGGTACACTGAAAATAATAAGCTGCTTATTGAGAAGATGGCTGAACTGGGCTTTACCACCTATATCGATGGCACCCATCAGGGGCCTATTATTACTACCTTCTTCTATCCTCAGGGAGTGTCTTTCCAATTTTCCGACTTTTATAATTATGTCAAGGAGCGCGGATATGCTATTTATCCCGGTAAACTGACTGACCAGGATACGTTCCGTATCGGCAACATCGGGGAGATCTACGCGGAAGACATTGAAAAACTGGTCGGTATTATTGCTGATTATCTGAAGGAGGTGCAGAAATGATTGAAGCCGTTATTTTCGACTGGGCAGGTACCACCGTCGACTACGGCTGCTTCGCTCCTGTTCAAGCCTTTCGGGAGGCGTTCAGCCACTTTGGGATTTCCGTTACTATGGAAGAGACCCGTAAACCCATGGGAATGCTGAAACGAGATCATATCCGCACCATGCTGAAGATGGAACGTATTGCTGCTGAATGGGAAAAAGTGACCGGTCATGCTGCTGGTGATAAGGATGTGGAGGCAGTCTATGCTCAATTTGAGCCGAAACTGTTCTCCATCTTGACTGACTTTGCTGCGCCTAAGCCGTATGTGCTGGATGCAGTGGCACAGCTGCGTGCTATGGGGCTAAAGATCGGGTCTACAACTGGCTATACCGATGCTATGATGGGTGTGGTCGTCCCTAAGGCTGCAGAACTGGGTTACGCTCCCGACTGTTGGTTTAGCCCTGATGCGGTGGGCGGGAAGGGTCGTCCTGCGCCCTATATGGTGTTTGAAAACATGAAGGCTCTGGGGATCTCCGATGTGAAGCGTGTGGTCAAAGTGGGGGATACTGTTTCCGATATCCAGGAGGGCATCAATGCAGGGGTCTGGTCTGTGGGTGTGCTGGAGGGCAGCTCTGAGCTGGGATTGAGCCAGGAAGAGTTTGAAGCTTTGACTGCGGAGGAGCGGAACGCGGCCTGCCGCAAGGTGGAGAAAACGTTCCGCGCTGCCGGCGCTCACTTTGTCATACGCAATCTATCTGAATTGTCCCAGCTGCTTCGTGCAATTGGTGTTTGACAGGTCGGATTGTAAGAAATATAGAACGCCGCAGAGCAGAAGATCCCTGCTCTGCGGCGATTCTTTTGTATATTCAAGCTGATAAGGAAAGTGGCAAACGAACTGAATAATCTTGAAATGGATAGGTATTCCTCTACAACGGCAGATGCGAAGAGGAATGCCTAATTTTTATGTGAGTAGCGCATAGCATATTTGGGTGTAAGAGAACCTGTGAGTGCTTGGATGCTCCCATCAGAGCAGGAAGAATCTCTGGACTTTTGATCTATTTTTCGGTATTGTGGTTGTTACGGACAAGAAACAGTTGGGAGAAGAGCACTGTCACGCAAAGCCAAGTTACAAGATACTGATGCTGCGGCCTCAAGGCATCTGGGAAGGCAGAAAGATTATGCGAAATATACAGGGGAAAGGATTGAATTACCTGATTCACTGTAGGTGTGAAGCAGTGTTGGCCCAGTATATGCAGAAGCCCACTAAAGTCTAACACATAAGATAAACGGAACAATGCAGAAAGTGAGAGTGTTATAAGGAAAGGGCCGGATAACTGCGGATTATTCCTGTGACAGAGGGTATCTTACCATTATAGTGCTAAAAGCAGCAAATCATGCGGTGGGTATTCGTTTCCAGGTGTATTTGCTGTAATGACGATATAAACGATATAGTTGAAGTAGGAGGGTATCTATGAAGTATCATCCATTAACACAAGAACAAATCAATGCGTACGCACATGATCTTCAGATGGAAGAGAAGAGTAGTGCAACTATGGAGAAATATCTGCGGGATATTCACGCATTTGCCCGCTGGCTTGATGGTCGTAATATCAGTAAGGAACTGACCGCGGAGTGGAAAGCGCACCTTGTGACACAAGGCTATGCCCCGACCACGATCAAATGCAATGCTCTCAGCGCTGAATAGTCTGCTAAAGTTTCTTCATCTAGAGGAATACCGCGTAAAGTTTCTTAAAATTCAGCGCTGTCTGTTTCGGGATGCCAGCCGTGAACTCACAAAAGATGATTACCAGAGACTGTTAACTACAGCTTATAAATTGGGACGGGATCGTCTTGGGCTGTTGGTGGAAACCATTGGAGCCAGTGGAATTCGAGTCAGCGAAGTGCAGTATATCACAGTAGAAGCGGTTCAGCGTGGCAAGGTGGAAATTAAGTTGAAGGGAAAGATTCGAACCATTTTACTTCCTGGAAAACTTTGCCGCAAGCTGCTAAAATATGCGAAAAAACAAAAAACCGCTTCTGGTGCAATTTTTTGCACCAAAAGCGGAAGGAAACTAGGGCGCCGTCAAATCTGGGCAGAAATGAAAGGACTGTGTAGATATGCTGGCGTGGAACCAGAAAAAGTATTCCCACATAACCTGCGACATCTTTTTGCCACAGTATTCTACCGTGTCTGCCGAGATATTGTTAAGCTGGCCGATCTGCTGGGTCACAGCAATATCGAAACCACACGCATCTATCTGGTTACCTCCGGTACAGAGCACCAACAGCAGATTGACCGACTTGGGTTGGTAATATAGTCACAGAATCAATATTCCGAATATCTCATTCCATTTTCTCTCATCAGAGGAATTAAATGGGCGAAAAAATTGCCCGTTTTCCTCGATGGAAACGGGCAAAAGGGTGCAAAAATCTAGGCCGCAAATAGCGAGCATACTCGCGGCCTAGATTTCTGCACCCAAAATCTATAATATACCTTGTTTTTAGTTTTTATACCTGTTATAATACCTTTATGTACTCACTGACATGTGGATAATATTGGGGCAGAATATTGATTCTGAATAGAAGGGAGAGGAGTTGGCTTGCGTGAGAGCCTGTACGACTTTTGCATCAGCGAGAGACGCCAAGAACTGCTGGAGCAATGGGAAGAAAAGGCTAACCTGCCGTTGACACCGAGCAGTATATCCCGGGGCAGCAAGCGTAAAGTTTGGTGGCAATGTGAAAAAGGTCACCGATGGCAGGCGGCGGTATATACCAGGACCTGCAGTGGTAGTGGCTGTCCCGTTTGTGCAGGTAAAGTTGCACAGCGCGGGGAGAATGACTTGGGTACACTTTTTCCAGAATTGGCACGCCAGTGGCACCCGACGAGAAACGGGGGGCTAACTCCAAGCCAGGTTTTGCCTGGTAGCCATCGAATGGTTTGGTGGATATGCAAAAACGGACATGAGTGGCGAGCACGGGTCAAATCTCGCACGGTTGGCTGCAACTGTCCGGTGTGTGCGAATCGGGAAATCTGCTCCAATGAAAATGATTTGGCGTCACAGTACCCACGGCTGGCAGCTCAGTGGGATATGAATAAAAATGGAAGCCTCACTCCTGACTCCGTTGTGCCTGGCACCACTCGAAAGGTGTGGTGGATTTGTGAGAAAGGCCATGAGTGGCAAGCTTCGGTAGCATCTCGGGTATCTGGAAGCGGATGCCCAGTATGCAGCGGGAAAAAAGTGCTTCCAGGTGAAAATGATCTGGCAAGCCAATTTCCTGCTATTGCTGCCCAGTGGAATTCAGAAAAAAATGGAAAGCTGTCTCCACAGCAAGTCACACCAAGTTCCAATCGAAAAGTTTGGTGGATATGTGAAAAGGGCCATGAATATGAAGCTGTTGTGGCAGCACGTACCCGTGGCAGTGAATGTCCGTATTGCACAGGGAAAAAAGTGCTGCCTGGTTTTAACGATTTGGCAACCTTAGAACCAACGGTTGCGGCCCAATGGCATCCTGTTCTCAACGGTACCTTAACGGCTCAGATGGTTACGGCTGGTTCTCATCGCAGGGTCTGGTGGCAGTGTGATGATGGTCATGTATGGAAGGCTGTCATTTATGCCAGGGCAGGACCTCAAAAGTGTGGCTGTCCCGTTTGCGCTGGTGTAGCAAAGCGGCGCTATGTGAACCCGGAACTGAAGGCGATCAAAGACTTCCACTTCAAAGAAGGACAACCTAAAGAAGGACAACCTGTATTGTGACCCCAGCTCTGTAATTGGCAGGGCATTTCATATCTGCATATCACATAAAACGAGAAAGGTCAAGGAGGTGTAAAAATACATATCAAGTCCTGCCTCTGTCGGCCAGACAAGACAGGCCACCAGCAGCAAGGTGACGTGCCAAGGGGTCAGGAGCTTTTCTCTGGCACATGGCAAATCTGCGGAGGCGCAAAGGCTGCGACCACACATCAAAACTGGTTTGAGAGAGAACGCCTGAGGGCTTCCGTGTGCGCGTAAGCACCATTCTGTAAAGGAGGAAAAATTGATGAAAAGAAGATTGTCAGCAATTTTGCTGACGCTCTGTCTGGTGATCGGACTGCTGCCTGTGTCGGTTTTTGCTGCACCGGAAGCCCGGCGTGTCAACGACACTGAGTTCCACATCATGAATAAGAGGAACATTGTTAAAGTAGTTCAGAATTATACCGGATCTGAGCAGAAAGAAATCAACATTCATAAGATTCTGGTACATTCCGGCGTTGATAATGTTGATGGAAGCGGTACAAATGGGTACGTGCAAAAACATGACGCTTGGAAAGTCCAAAATACTTCCTGGGACCACTGGGGCGGTATAGACGATCATGTTACCGCTATCACGATTTGTGCCACAGTGGACAGTACGGGGACATACCATCGAATTCCAGTTGCTATCGCTCCCGAGCAGCTTAAACATGATGTGGGTGATATCGGTCATCATATCACGCAGATTTACCTGAATGTCAAGCTGACCTATGATCCCAACGGCGGCAAGGAACCTGCTGTTGTACATGAATTTTTAGAGCACGACGCCGTTACGGTTGGCAAGGATGTTCCCTTTACAAGAGAAAATGCTGTCCTTCTTGGATTCAGCACGAAGAAAAATGGTCTCATCACGACCCTAGAGGCACAGAAACAGGCTGGTATCATCGATGCTAATCAGGTCTATCGCATCGATGAGGATACCACCCTGTATGCCGTTTGGGCTGAGGACAGCAATAAAAACGGCAAGGCGGATTATTTGGAAACGGCTAAGGAAGTTACCCTGAACATCTATGACATCGAGAACCAGAAGCAGGTGAAGGAAGAGAAGCTGAGAGTTTCTGCAGACGCGATCCATGTCAACACCAGTGCCATCAAACTTCCAGAAGGTTATGAGTTCACCGTAACCGGCGACCTGGTCATCCGCGATGGCTATGTGTATGTGGAGGTGAAGCCTGTTGCCTCCACCAAGGAAGTTACCCTGAACATCTATGACATCGAGAACCAGAAGCAGGTGAAGGAAG
>ENA-ORUF01001537-ORUF01001537.1-human-gut-metagenome-genome-assembly--contig:-NODE-1537-length-23999-cov-2.920022_pt1 | contig 23999 bp, 25 predicted proteins | sample MGYA00242077_ERZ509203 | MGnify/ENA primary metagenome ERZ509203 (study PRJEB26280, sample SAMEA2338834) | human gut metagenome | biome: human gut; feature: human-associated habitat; material: faeces... | reverse complement strand
TGGTCGGCCAGGTTGACGCCGTGTACGCCCCCACCGACAACACCGTGGCGGCCGCCATGGCGCAGGTTGCCTCGACCGCCGACGCCGCGGGCATTCCCACCATCGTGGGCTGCGACACCATGGTCGAAGACGGCGGCACCGCCTCGTACAGCATCAACTACCGCGACCTCGGTTACCGCGCGGGCGAGATGGCCGTGCAGATCCTCACCGAGGGCGCAGACCCGGCAACCATGCCGATCGAGTATCTGGAGGCCGAGGACTGCACGCTCATCGCCAACCAGGCCTCGGCCGATGCCTGCGGCGTCGACCTCTCCGTGCTCGACGCCCCCGAAATCGTCTAACGCGCCTCGCAACCCTGGCAGTGAACCCTGCTGCCTTCGATGTAAAGGAGAAGAACCATGAAGTCCGCAATTTCTCGTCGCACCTTCGCAAAGGGCCTCGCAGGCACCGCCGCCGCGCTCGGCGGCCTCGGCATCGCCGGCTGCAGCGATAACGCCGCCTCCGGATCTGCCGCAAGCAGCGGAACCACCTACCGCATCGGCGTCCTGCAGCTCACGCAGCACTCCGCCCTCGACGCGGCGAACGAGGGCTTCATCCGTGCCCTCGACGAATCGGGCATCTCCTACGAGGCGGACCAGCAGAACGCCAACAACGAGCAGTCCGCCTGCACCACCATCGCGTCCACGTTCGTGAACGACGGCGTGGACCTCATCCTCGCGATCGCGACCCCGGCCGCGCAGGCCTGCCTGAACGCCACGACCGAGATCCCCATCGTGGGCACCGCCATCACCGACTTCGCCGAGTCCGGGCTCGTGGAGTCGAACGACGCTCCGGGCGGGAACCTCACCGGCTCCTCCGATATGACGCCTGTCGCCGACCAGATCTCCCTGCTCACCCAGCTCGTGCCGGACGCCGCGCAGGTGGGCCTGCTCTACTGCACCGCCGAGAGCAACTCCGAGATCCAGATCCAGATGGCAGAAGAGGCCCTGGACGATGCGGGCCTGGGCCACGAGCGCTACTCGTTCTCCTCCACCAACGAGCTCCAGACCGTCGTGGAGACCATGGTCGGCCAGGTTGACGCCGTGTACGCCCCCACCGACAACACCGTGGCGGCCGCTATGTCGCAGGTATCCGCCACCACGAACGAGGCGGGTATCCCCACCATTTGCGGCGAGGTGGGCATGATCGAGAACGGCGGCCTTGCATCCGTTTCGATCAACTACGAAGAGCTCGGTTATCGCGCGGGCGAGATGGCCGTGCAGATCCTCACCGAGGGCGCAGACCCGGCGACCATGCCGGTGGAAACCATGGGCGCCGATGAGTGCGACCTGGTTTACAACCAGCAGACCGCCGACGAGATCGGCGTGGACGTCTCGAGCCTGGCCAGCGACGGCGGCACAGACGTGAGCGCCGAGGCGTAAGGCGCCTCGAGACCCAACGCCCGGCCTCATATACTGGGCAACAAGCGTAGCACTACGTACAATGCGGGCTCCGTTCAAGAGGACGGAGCCCGTTTTCGTTCATGCGAAGTGGAGTTGACAGACAACGCCGCCCGTCCTCTGAGCCGAGATGGGCGAAATGGGACGAGCAAGACAAGACGGCCCGCGCGCCGTCCAGGCAAAAGAGCTGGCCGAGCAACGCCTCGTTCCCCGCTTGGATGAAGCAGCGCTCGGGCTAAACGGTGCCCGCGAGCCGCCTCCATGTCTCCGCGTGCTTCTTACCAACCTCCGTCGCGCGATACCTGTTGCCACCTTGGGCGCCATTCGGCATGAACTGCGGCTGCGACTCCACAAGCCCCTGTTCCCGCAGACGGTGCACCGCACGGTCGAGCGACCGCGGGCAGCACCCCAACCAGCTTGCCATCTCCTTTTTATTGAATATCACGCCGCCTGCTTGGTTGGTCTCCCGAACGATGTACTCAAGCACGCGCTCATGTACAAAGGCATGCCGCATATTGATGCTCACGCTAATGCCGTCGAGCGGGCTCAAAGCCTCCTCGTTGCGTTCCATACACCTCTCCTTTTCATGCTGCCCCGCCGCTTGCACGTGCGGGCACAGCCGCTTACCTTTTGAAATGCCTGCCGTCGGAACGATTGCGCGGGCGTCCATCGGGAGCGTCGCGCGAAAGCCCGCCCGTCTGTTTCCAGCGACCGGCGGCACGGTGCCGCCCATCGCCCCCAGTCTCCCGCGTATCCGTTCCCCCTGGAGGCCCCGCCGCGTCTCTCCAGCTTCCTTTATGCGAAAACCTCCGGCTGGCAGCTTCTGCCGACCACCGTTCCCCGAAACGGCCCCCGAGCGGCACATGCCGCCGATCACGTGGTCCGCACCCCTTGGCCGCTTGATTACCACTCCATTACAGACGCGCCGGTCCGTGGCGTTCGCAGCGGGGCGTGATACACTTTTGGCGTTATTTATGCAGGATTTCTTGCATCGGCCCCGGCGGGTTCGCTCGCCGGGGTTCGTTGCCTTACGGAAGAGAGGGGCTGCTATGGGACTCGCCATGCTTGGTGCCGTCTCGCAAGGCATTCTCTGGGGCGTCATGGTGCTCGGCGTCTTTATCACCTATAAGCTACTCGACATCGCCGACCTCACCGTCGACGGCAGCTTCGCCCTGGGCGGCAGCGTATGCGCGGTGCTCGTGGTGAGCGGGGTGGACCCGGTGCTTGCCATCTTCGCCGCCATGCTCGCCGGCATGATCGCCGGAGCGGTAACGGGATTCCTCCACACGGTCTTCGAGATTCCCGCCATCCTCGCCGGCATCCTCACCCAGATCGCGCTGTGGTCGGTGAACCTGCGCATCATGGGCAAGTCCAACACGCCGCTTCTTCGCGTGGACACGCTGTTCTCGAGCGTCACCGATGCCACCGGCCTCCCGCAAAACGTTGCCTCCATCATCGTGGGGCTCATCTTCGCCATCTTGATCATCGTGGCGCTCTACTGGTTCTTTGGCACCGAAATCGGCTCTGCCTGCCGCGCAACCGGCAACAACGAGGCAATGGTGCGCGCACTCGGCGTCGACACGAAGGTCACCAAGATGATCGCGCTTACCCTTTCGAACGGCCTCGTGGGACTCTCCGGCGGCCTCATCTGCGAGAGCCAGGGCTACGCCGATATCGGCATGGGCACCGGCGCCATCGTGATCGGCCTTGCCGCCATCGTGATCGGCGAGGTGCTCGGTCGCCTCACTCCCGGCAAGCTCCGCTCCTTCGGCAGCCGCCTTACCGCCGCCGTCGTGGGCTCCGTGGTGTACTTCCTCATCCGCGCGATCGTGCTGCAGCTCGGCATGGACGCGAACGACATGAAGCTCATCTCGGCCGTTATCGTCGCGCTCGCGCTTTGCATCCCCGTGGTGTGGGAGAAGTACCAGCTGCGCCGCGCCTACGCGCGCTCCGCGAAAGCAGCGCCCGCGACCCCTGCCGCCAACTCCGAAGGGGGGCGATAGCGCATGCTGACGCTCAACGGTGTGTGCAAGACCTTCAACGCTGGGACCATCAACGAGAAGCGCGCCCTCGTGAACGTTGACCTTCACCTCGAAGCAGGCGATTTTGTGACCGTCATCGGCGGCAACGGCGCCGGCAAGTCGACGCTCATGAACATGATCGCGGGCGTATACCCCATCGACGCGGGAACGATCACGCTCGACGGCCAGAACATCTCGCGCCTCTCTGAACCCGCGCGCGCGAAGTACCTCGGCCGCGTGTTTCAGGATCCCATGATGGGAACCGCTGCCGACATGCAGATCATCGAGAACCTTGCCATGGCCAAGCGACGCGGCAAGACGCGCACCCTCGCCTGGGGCGTCACGCGCTCCGAGAAAGACGAGTACGCCGAGCGCCTGCGCGAACTGGGGCTCGGGCTCGAAAAGCGCCTGACCGCCAAGGTGGGCTTGCTCTCGGGCGGGCAGCGCCAAGCGCTCACGCTACTCATGGCAACACTTACCGACCCCAAGCTGCTGCTGCTCGACGAGCATACGGCGGCGCTCGATCCCAAGACGGCAGCCAAGGTGCTCGACCTCACCGAGAAGATCGTTGGCGAGCACCATCTCACCACGCTCATGGTGACGCACAACATGAACGATGCCATCCGCTTGGGCAACCGCCTCATCATGATGCACGAGGGGCGCATCATCTACGATGTCTCCGGCGCCGAGAAGGCAGCGCTCACCGTGGCCGACCTGCTCCAAAAGTTCGAGGAGGTCTCGGGCGGCGAGCTTGCCAACGACCGCATGCTGCTGAACTAGGCGCGTGTGCGGCATGTTCGGCTGGCTTATTCGAGGCTCGAGTCAATTCGAGCCTCGAGTCGGAAGGTTTTTCGCAAACCTCAGAGTAGACCCGGGCTTGCGCGTAAAAAACCGCAGGAAAACTCTGCCTAAAAGGCTTGTTTACTCAGCGAATCTCCAAAAACCTTCCGACTCGAGGCGTGAACTTTTTCTTAGACTCCCGTAGCGTACGAAATACGCCCGGCAATCCTATACTGACCATATCGGCATCCGACGTCCCACCACCTTCGCCACCTGCTTCACGAGGAGGCACCATGAGCATGCGGAACGAACTTGCTGTCATTGCGGATCCTGCATATCGAGAGTTTCAGGCCAAGCTGGTGCCGACCGTTGCCCCCGAGCGCATCCTGGGCGTACGCATACCGGAGCTGCGGCGTTTTGCCCGCACGCTCTGGAAGGACCGGCCTGCGGAGGCGAGGGCTTTTCTAAATGAACCCCTCCCCCATGAAACCTATGACGAGATGAATCTTCACGGCCTGCTCATCGGCATGGCAGCGCAGACGCCGAGCGAAGCCATCGATCTGCTTGACCGGTTCTTACCGCACGTCGATAACTGGGCCACCAGCGACCTCATACGCGTGCCCGCGTTCAAGCGCGATCTGCCTGCGGCCCTCGTACAGCTGCGAGCTTGGATGCAGGCCACAGGCCCGCATACGGAATACGTCGTGAGATTCGGCGTGACGCAGCTCATGGAGCTCTTCCTGGGCGACGCGTTTGCGCCCGAACAGCTCACGTGGGTCGCCGCAATTGAGCGGCCCGAATACTACATCAACATGGCGCGCGCCTGGTACTTCTCGTACGCCCTCATCAAGCAGCCCGAGGCCACGCTCCCCCTCTTCGAACAAAGAAGCGCCCAAGGCGAGCCGATGCTCGATCCTTGGACGCATAATAAATCGCTGCAGAAGGCGCGCGAGTCGCGTCGCATGAGCCCTGAGCAGAAAGCCTATCTGCAATCGCTCAAGGTGTAGCGCCGGGCCCGCGGCGTGCACGGAACGCGAGGGGCACCCTCGCCATCGCGCCCGGCACAAGACCTATTCGCCGCCGAAAATCTCCATGATGTCGCCCAGAGCAGAAAGCGGGCTCTGCTTCTTCTTGCTCTTCTTGTCGTAGCGGGCACGCTCGTCGTAGCGGGCATCGTAGCGACCTTCGTGCCGGTCTTCACGCCGCTCTTCGCGACGATACTCCTGCCGCTCGCTCTCGCGATACCCGTCGCGCGCGTCGCGGGCGCGATCGATAATCTTGTCGAGCTCGCCCCTATCGAGCCAAATGCCGCGGCACTCGGGGCAATAATCGATCTCTACGCCGTTCTTCTCGCTCATGAGCAGGGTCACATCTTTGCAAACGGGGCATTTCATCGGGCGTTCCTCCATGGGTCGCTCGGCACACGTGGCCGCATGAACACATGGCAGGTTTATACCCATAAGCCCCGATGCTGAACGTTCGGATGCGCAGGCAATTAGAACCAATCGATATCGTGGCTCAGGTACACGGCGATCTGGCCGCTGTCGTCGAGGTCGGCGACCATGGTCACCGTCCAGTTGCCGGCATCGAACACCGCTCCGCCGTCGTCGGTCACGATAACGAGGTCGTTGGGGTCGATGCCGTACGATTCGAGAATCCGCAGCGCGTTCGACCATTTCTCGTTGATGATTCCCGTGAGGTCGGCAGCGGTAACGCGGTTGCCATCTGCATCGTACACGCCGGGCTCGTCCTCCTCGCCCTCTATCGAGCCAGACGAGGAGTCGCCGTTAGAGCCGCTTTGGGCCCCAGAGCCTATAGACCCAAAGACGCCGTCCCCGTCCTGTGATTCCGGCTCGTCCTCAAGAGAGGCGGCATCCGATTCGCTCGCGCTCTCCTGTGCTTGTTCGAGCGCAGCGATCGCGCCCCCTTGCTCATCAATCTTTGAGAACAAGACGACCCCCATAGCGATGGTCGCCGCGGCGAGCACAACGACAACGCCTGCAAGCACCCCCATGAGCACGCGCATGCGGCGGCAGCTTCGCTCGAGCTGCGCCACGCGGTCCTCGCCCGACGGTCCCGAGCCGGGCTGCGCCGCCCCAGCATGGCCGGCATCGGCCGGTGCAGGCGCGGGCGCCGGCATATCGATTCGCTTCGTCCAATCGACCTTGGTGTCGTCCATGTGCCCCTCCCTCAACACGCCCTCGCAGCGATTCCAATGCAAAGCCGCCTAGCAGGGCATTTCGAGAATACCCCGCAAGGCGGACTTATAGACAGGAGGTTCTATTCGTGCAGAAGTGATGGCGGTCTATGAGCGAGCAGCCGAATTCGCACAGGGCACCGATGGGCCTGTAGGCGAGCGAACCCATGGATGATGGGCCCATCCGCGGAACCCCGGTGAGCTTGCAGGCAAGCGGCTCCATCCGCAGAGAAACCATAGAAGGCCCTCGCAGGTAAGACGCCACGGAAACGCTGATTTTATCTTCGCGGGCGATCGCGGTTTCAGCTTTTGGGCACTTGGGGGGCGGAAGGCCCGGGTAGCCGCGCCGCAGCCGGGAGGGTGCCGGCCTCCTGAGCTGCGCCTTTCCCTTCCCCTCGCTTTCCTCTACCCGCCCGCCGAGCGGGGAAGTGCCCAAAAGTTGAAACCTTGACGGGACAGACGGCTCCGGTGCCCAATAATCAGCGTTTTCCTAGCAGAATCGGACCGACTCAGCCCCCTCGATCACCATGCCCGCCTCAAAGAACGCCTGAAGCGCCCGCGTGGCAAGGCGCACGTCGCGCGTGCCCGCCGTCTCGTACGAGGAGTGCATGGCGAGCTGCGGGCAGCCCACGTCGACGGCGTGCATGCTGGCCTGGATGTTCGAAAGGTTGCCGAGCGTCGACCCGCCCGCCATGTCGCTACGGTTGGCGAAGGTCTGGCACAGCACGCCCGCGCGTTCGCATAGGGCCAGGAACGCGGCGCGGCTGAAGGCATCGGTGCAGTAATGCTGGTTCGCCGCCTCCTTGACCACGATGCCACCGTTCAGGCGGCAGCGATTGGCCGCGTCGTACTTCTCGGGCCTGTTGGGATGCACGGCGTGAGCGTTATCGCAGCTCACAAGCATCGACTTCGCAAGCGCGCGTCGATAGTCCTCGGGCGTGAGGCCGAGCGCTGCGGTCAGGCGGGTGAGCGCATCGGGCAGGAAGGTGGACATCGCTCCCTGCTTGGTGTTGGAGCCCACTTCCTCGTTATCGAAGCAGCAGAAAACCGTGACGCAGCCGGGATTTTCGGCAGCGAGAAATGCCAAGAGCGAGGTATAGGCGCACATAAGGTCGTCGAGCTTAGGTGACGAGACGAACTCGTGCGCGGCGCCCCACACCCGTGCGGGCTCCCGGTTCACAAGGAAGAGGTCGCGGGCGAGCACCTGCTCCGGCTCAACGCCCGCCTCGGCGGCAACGAGCTCGTCGAAGCTTCCCGCGCCGAGCTCTCCGGCAGACACGAGTGGGCAGAGGTCGGTCGCGCGATTGGGCGAGAAACCGTCGTTCATGCTGCGGTCGAGATGTATGGCGAGGCTTGGTATGAGCGCGATGTCGCGGTCGGGCGCGATGAGGCGGCTTTCTACGCGCTCGCCCTCTGCGGTTGCCGTGCGCACGAGCACACGGCCCGCCACGGAGAGCGGACGGTCGAACCAGGTGTAGTCGATCATGCCGCCGTATGCCTCGACGTTGAGTCGCAGGGAGCCCTCGGGGCCCTCGAGCTCGGGTGCGGCCTTCACCTTGAATGTCGGAGAATCGCCGTGGGCAGCGGTGAGCTGAAAGTGGAAGCGGTCGGGATCGGCCACACTGGCCTCGCCCACTTTGAACGCGATGATGCTCGAACCGTTGCGCTCCGCATAGTAGCGCCCTCCCGGCTCGATCCTCCCCCGCCACGCATCGCCTTCGGACAAGCGCGCGAAGCCCTGCGCCTCGAGGCGCGCGGAGATCGTCGCCGCCGTATGGAACATGCTCGGGCACTGCTCGATAAACGAGATGAGACCCTCGGCCGCTTTAACGTCCTCTTCTGCAACCATGTCTATTCCTCCACTGCTTACACGTAGCAGGCGTGGCACGCCTACCGTAAGCCACGCGCTCAACGAGCAACGCGCCTGGTGATGCCGCAGGCGCCCGCCCCGGAATCGGCGGGCCAGGCTACACCGCCAGCCAGCCTACACCGCCGGCTGCCGTTCCGGAATCTCCCAATACACTGCAACAGCGAGGGCATCCCATGATGCCGCAGACGCCCGCCACGAAGCCGGCCAGCGCGCTGTGGCACGTTGTGCGCTCGGAGTTGCTACACCAGCTTGCCCGCGCAGTGATCGATCGCGTGCTGAACAATCTCGGCCGTCCAACCCGAGAGGCGCTTGGTGCGGCTCACCAGATTGCCGTTCGCCACCACCTGGTAGCCCACGGTGATCATCTGGAAGCGCTTCACCTCGCTAACCTCTTCAAGCGAAAGGCAGCTCTCCTGAGCCTGATACGGCTGGGCAGCGATCTTGATCTTGGGGTTGAGCATCACGAACGTGCGGCCGTTGTCTTCGTAGGCAATGATGGCCTTGGTCGAACCGATCTGGTTCGCCGCAAGGCACACGCAGTCTTCAAGCGCCTCGATCGTGTCTCGAAGATCCTGCACGACCTCAGCGTCATCGGCGGTCGCAGGCTCTGCGGGCTTGCTCAGGAAGTCGCGGTCCTTCACGATCTCTTTAATCATCTCGGTCCTTTCATAATCATGCGCCGCCCATGCAGCGCAAACATGCGCACCAACCATAACACAGCACATCGAGCCCCGATGCCGCAGCCGTCCCGTCTCCAGGCGAAATCAAGGTGGAGCGGCGTTGCCGGGCGAGATTCGGGCACCCCTGTAGCTCTCGGGAGAAAACTGCACGCTCGCCGCTCCGCCGGACGGCCATCGGATGTTCGCCGCGCTGACGGGCGAGATTTGGACACTCGAAGGCCTCTGAGCGTCCAAATGTCGCCCGAAAACCCTGCGAGTGTCCGGATGTCGCCCGGCGATGCGCGGCGTGTCCGGATATCGCCCGACAACGCTAAGAGGTGGGACAAGGCGGGCGCGGCCGGGCACCCGAGACGGCGTGCTCGCCCTCTGTGCCTCCTATCCTGTGAAGCCGGGGATGGGCACTCGACTCACGAATCTGTTATCAACAGTGCAGCTCTTCGGCCACATAACGGCCCGTGATGCTCTCGGGACACGCCGCCAACTGCTCGGGCGTGCCTGCTGCCACCACGCGCCCACCGGCAGCGCCGCCACCAGGACCCATATCGATGACCCAGTCCGCGTTGGCAATCATATCCAGGTCGTGCTCGATCACCACCACCGTGGCACCGTTGTCGATAAGCCGCTGCAGTACACCGAGGAGCACCTCCACGTCAAGCGGATGCAAGCCAATCGTAGGCTCGTCAAATACGAAGAGCGCGTCTTCCTGGCTGCGCGTGAGCTCGCTTGCCAGCTTGAGGCGCTGCGCCTCGCCGCCGGAAAGCGCCGGGGTGGCCTCGCCGAGCGTAAGGTACCCAAGCCCCAAGTCGGAAAGCACCGCAAGCTTGGCCTTGGCCGAACGCAGGCCGGTCTCGGCAAGCGCATCACGCGCCCGGTCAACGGTATAGGAGAGAAGCTCCGGCAAGCTGATGTCGCCCGCCAAGCGAACCTCGGCCGCCGCACCGCTATAGCGCAAGCCCCCGCAATCCGGGCAGGGAATGTCCACATCGGGCAAGAACTGCACATCAAGCGAAATCTGGCCCGTGCCGTCGCAGGTCGGGCACCGCAAGCTCCCCGTGTTGTACGAGAACGCGCCCGCCTTGAGGCCACGCTCCTTGGCCTCGGGCAGCTTGGCGTAGGCGCGGCGCAGGTCGTCGAGCACGCCGGAGTAGGTCGCCACCGTAGAGCGCACGTTAGCCCCAATGGGCGTGGCATCGATGAGGTTGGCGCGGCGCAGCCCCTCGGCCTTCACGGCCCGCACATGCGCTGGCAGCTGCTCGCCCGCGATGGCTGCGCGCAACCCCGGAATAAGGCTCTCCAGCACAAGCGTCGTCTTGCCGCTGCCCGAGACCCCTGTGACCGCGGTGAGCCGCCCTCGCGGAATCTCGACCGCAAGCGGCCTCACCGTGTGAATCGCCCCCGTCTCGAGCCGCACCGCGCCATGGACGAACATATCGCTAGCTGCCGCGCGCTCACGCACGCGCACGCTCCTTGCACCCGAGAGGAACGGCCCGATGCGCGTGGCCGGCGAGGACTCGACCTCCTTCACCGTGCCCTGGGCAATGATGCTACCTCCATCCGCACCTGAACCGGGGCCAATCTCAATCAGATGGTCGGCATGGCGGAGCACCCGCACGTCGTGGTCCACGAGCACCACGGAGTTGCCGTCGTCCAAGAGGTCGTCTACCACGCCGAGCAGGCCCTCGACGTTGGAAGGGTGCAGGCCGATGGACGGCTCGTCAAGCACGTAGAGCACGCCGTTCGTGCGGTTGCGCACGGCACGGGCGAGCTGCACGCGCTGGCGCTCGCCCGTAGAAAGCGTGGAACTCGCGCGGTCGAGGCTCAGATAGCCGAGTCCCAGCTGCTGCAGGCGGCAGATGGGCTCCGCCATCTCGGCCACGATGACCTGGGCCATGGGCTGGAGCTCCTCCGGCATGAGCGCGGGCACGCCAGGCGCCCATACCGCGAGCTCATCGAGCGTCATGCGTGTGGCGTCGCCGAGCGTCATGCCATCGATCACCGGCCCGCGCGCAGCCGCAGAAAGGCGCGTGCCGCCGCAATCGGGACACACGTCCTCGCGCAGGAACTTGGCCACGCGTGCGAGCCCCTTTTCGTCCTTGGCCTTGGCGAGCGCGTTCTCCACCGTGTAGACAGCATTGAAGTAGGTGAAGTCCAGCTCCGCGAAGTTGTCACCCTTCTTGGCGTGGTAGAGGATGTGCTTCTTCTCCGCCGGGCCATGGAAGACGATGTCGCGCTCTTGGGGCGTGAGCTCGCGGAACGGCACATCCGTGCGCACGCCCATCTCCCGCGCGACCTGCTTCATGAGGTCCCACATGAGGGTGTTCCACGGAGCCACAGCCCCTTCGTCGATGGAGAGGGACTCGTCCGGCACGAGCGAAGCCTCGTCCACCGTGCGCACGATGCCCGTTCCGCCGCAGGTGGGACATGCGCCCGCGCTGTTGAAGGCAAGGTCCTCCGCACCGGGGCCGAAGAACTCCCGGCCGCATGACGGGCACGTGATGGGCTGCATGAGCGCCACGGCCATGGACGGCGCGGCATGCGCGCCGCAGTGCGGGCAGCGGTGGCTACCCAAGCGCGAGAACACAAGACGCAGGTAGTTGAGAAGCTCGGTTGAGGTTCCGAAGGTTGAGTGAACACCGGGAATGCCCGGACGCTGGCGCAGCGCGAGCGCCGCCGGCACATGGCGCACCTCGTCTACCGTAGCGCGCGCGGACTGGCTGATGCGGCGGCGCGTGTAGGTGGAGAGCGCATCCAAATAACGGCGACTCCCCTCGGCATAGAGCGTGCCCAGCGCGAGCGAGCTCTTGCCTGAGCCCGAAACGCCCGCGATGCCCACGAGCTCGCCAAGCGGAATGTCGACATCGATGTTCTTCAGGTTGTGCACCCGTGCGCCGCGCACGTGGATATGCGTCGGCTGTGAGCGCCGTTCGCGCTGCGTCATATTTCCCCCATCGAACCTCGAACATGGATAGCAACGGATTTTGGACCGAGCGTAGCCTGTGCCAACGGTATGCGGCGCAAACAGCCGCCCTGCTACACCTCGCTCGCCCAGCTGCCAGGACCCTCGGCCATGGCGATTACGCCCCGCACGCCCTGCTCGACCATGCTGTTCACATTGGTGTCGGTATAGAACGCCATATGCGGCGTGAGCACCACGTTGGGGAATTGCCGCAGGTACGCCATATCGCGGTTGCGAATGATATCGTTCACGCGGCTTTCGTGGTAGATGCCCCCCTCGTCTGCGAACACATCCATGGCGAGCGCACCGATCTTCTCGAACTCGATGGCGCTCGTAACAGCCGCCACATCGATGAGCTCGCCGCGACTCACGTTGACCAGCACCACGCCATCGCGCATCTGGTTGATGGCCTCGGCGTCGATCATGCCGCGGCTCTCCTCCGTAAGCGGAACATGCAGCGTCACGACATCCGAGCGCCGGTAGAGCTCCTCGAGCGGCACGTACTCGATCCCGGCCGCGCGCGCCGCGTCGCTCGGATAGGGATCGTAGCCGAGCACCTTGGAGCCGAAACCGCCCAAGATGCGCGCGACCTGCTGGCCGATACGGCCCGTGCCCACGATTCCCACGGTAAGGCGGCCGAGTTCGCGCCCTTCGAGCCCGCCGAGCGAGTAGTCGTTCACCTGCTGGCGCCAGAGCGTCGGCTTATAGCGGCGCAGCACGATAAGCATGAGCATCACGGCGAACTCCGCCACGCCCTCGGGCGGGTAGCCGGTGTTGCATACGCGCAGCCCGAGCTCGTGCGCATGCGCCACGTCGATATGGTCAACGCCCACAGTGCGCGTGGCGAGGTACTTCACCCCGAGCTCCGCGAGCCGGTCGAGAAGGTCGGCCGTCATGGCGCTTCTGCCCGAGATAACCACCGCATCGTACCCCCGCAGGTCCCCTGCGCTCTCGAGCGTCAACTCATGCGCGACGGCGTCTACCTCGATCTCGGACGACGCCGCGCCCGCGCCGAGCCGGTCCATGACCTCGGCCAACGCTGGCTTCTCGTCTTCCCGCAGCTCGTAGAGTTTAATGTTCATGCTCGTCACTACCCGTCACATCAATCGCCCTGGTTGCTCCTGTCAAGCTGGATTCTAACATTGCCGCCAAGATCCAGCCCGCCCGCAACCCGAGTGGATAGCGCCGCCCTCCGTTCGCTCAGGGCTCGTCACTCAAAAGCCTCGGCGCAGTCCTTGAGCCAGGTAATGACCGGTATCTGCTGGGGGCACGCCGCCTCACACTGGCCGCACTCGATACAGCTCGACGCGCGACCGGCACCTTCGGCCCCTACCGCCTTTTCGTATTCCCGTTGCGCGCGCTCCCCTTGGTTCCATACGAGCTGGCGGTTCCGCGCGGCGAAGATTTCGGGGATGGGGATGCTCATGGGGCAGCCACCCGTGCAATAATGGCAGGCCGTGCATGGGATGGATTCAACCTCGGCAATCGCGCGCTGGGCCGCCTCGATGGCCGCGCGCTCGTTCTTGTCGAGCGGCTTGAAGTCGCGCATGTAGGAGAGGTTGTCGTCCACCTGCTCGAGCGTCGACATACCAGAAAGCACGGTGATCACGCCCTCGAGTGATGCTGCATATCGAATGGCCCACGATGCGAGCGAGGCGTCGGGGTTGGCCGTCTGCAGGATGTCGCGCACCTGCGGGATGGGGTTGGCGAGCGCGCCGCCCTTGACGGGCTCCATGATGGTGATCGGGACACCGTGCTTGCGAGCGACCTCATAGTTTGCTCGTGCTGTGACGTCGGGATTCTCCCAATCCGCGTAGTTAATCTGCAACTGCACGAACTCAACCTCTGGGTGGGCGGACAGAAGCTCGTCGAGCAGCTCCGGGCCCGCATGGAACGAGAACCCGATATGGCGGATGAGACCCTCTGCCTTGCGCTCGCGAACGAAATCCCAAAGGCCGTACTCGTCGTACTTCTGGTAGTTTCCCGCCTGCAGCGCGTGGAGCAGGTAGAAGTCGAAGTACCCCGCCCCCGTACGCTCGACGCTCGTGTAGAACTGCTGCTTTGCGGCCTCCGCATCCTCGGCCTGTTGCCAGGCGCACATCTTCGTTGCCACGACGAAGCTCTCACGAGGATACCGGTCGACCAGCGACTCTTTGAGCGCGCGCTCAGAGGCGCCGGCGTCGTACACGAACGCTGTGTCGAAGTACGTGAATCCCGCCTCCATGAAGTGGTCGACCATGGTCTTGACCTGGTCCATGTCGAACGAGCCGTCCGCGCGCTTGGGCAGGCGCATGAAACCGAAACCGAGTTTACCGATTGAAGAGCCAAGCTGTTCTGCCATGCCATTCCCTCCCTGGTTGGGCGGCGGCAGGAGGCGCGCCGCGATGTGAGCTCAGTATAGACCCCTGGAGTGCGCTCAAAGCAAGGGCCGACCGCTTGCGAAGTCCCGCCATGCCGCCGGCCAGGTTCGGGGCCGGGCCACCGGCTCGATGCAGCACCCCACCGTGACGCCGGCCCGACACACCGCCCCGCCGCGGCGCGGGCCGCGCAAAGCCGTGCCGCCAGCCCGATACACCGCACCACCGCGCCGCCGGCCGCGCAAAGTCTAACGCACCCGCAGCCCGCTGCCCCGATACCGCCCATCGGCCAAGACTGGAACACGGCGCTTCGGGTACCATGGGAGAAGGACCATCGCAGCGAGAACCGGAGCATCATGGACGGCGTTCTTTCCAGCATTCAGGCAATCGTCACCCACCCGCTTTTCCAACAGGTCGCATGGGCGGTCATCATCGTGATAGCGACACGGGTGGTCGAGAAGCTTACCGTCAAGGCGGCAATGCGCATGCTACACCACGGCAGCAACCCGCTGCCCAGCTCGAGCATCATCATTAACATCGTGCGCGCCATCATTTGGATCGTCGGCGCGAGCATCGTGCTCGACAGCTGCTTCGGCGTCAACACGAGCTCGGTAATCGCCGCCCTCGGCGTCGGCGGCATCGCCGTCTCGCTCGGCTTCCAAGACACGCTCTCCAACCTCATTGGCGGGCTCCAGGTCACGTTCATGGGCATCGTGAAGCCCGGCGACAACATCGAGGTGGGCAGCGAGCGCGGCGTGGTGCAGGACGTTACATGGCGCCACACCACCATCAAGGACAGCTTGGGCCAGACGGTGATCATCCCCAACTCGATCATCTCCACGACGGCGCTCGTGCACCTTCTGCCTGCAAGCCGGGTAACGGTGCCCTTCAGCGTGCCGCGTACCTATCCCACGCTGCGCGAACTCGAGGCACGGCGCGGGGATGCCAGCGCCGCCGGGAACGACGAGGCTACCACCGCACGCGACCGCGCGCGTGCGGGCAAACCCATCGACCTCGACGAGCTCTCCGCCCAGATCATTGCCGAGGCGCGCCGCGCAGCAGAAAGCGCGTCGGCCGTGACCGACGGGCCCAGCGTGTTTTTCTCCGAGGTTGGCGAGCTGGGCATCAAAGGCAGCGTCGTGTTGACTGTGGCCGACGCGAGCAAAACCTCCGCCGCCAAGGATGCCGTTGTGCGCGCCATTGCGGCAATGCTGGGATAATATGCAGAATCGCATTGGTTTTATTCATTGTTCGCATGGTCTACTTTATGGCCCCGGGAAAACCGCCGAAAAAGCCCGCTGGACGCCGGTTATGCGCCCTTCCCGGCCAGCCGCCGCACGCCGGGTCACTCGTCCTTCCCCGCCAGCCGCCGCAAAAACGCCGCGCGCTCCTCTTCCGTTGAGACATCCATACTACCGAAGTTCTCCCAGGTACCGGCAGGAATACCGAGCTGCCACAGCGTGCCTTCGATGAACATGCGCTGGATGGCGTCACCGGTTTGCTCGCGCAGGAACTCGATGGGGTTCGAAGACGCGGTGTAGACCTCAGCCGATGTGATGTAGGTGAGCGTGCCTTTGAGGCCTGCACCCGTGGGCTCCCACGAGAAGCCCTGCAGCAGCACCTTGTCGAGCCAGCCCTTAAGCATGGCAGGCATGTCGTTCCACCAGATGGGGAAGATGAACACGAGGCGGTCGGCGCCGGCGATGAGCCCCTGGTAGCGCGTCACGAGCGGATCGAGCGCCGTGCCCTCGCCGTAGACCGCGAGCTCGTCGCGCGAGAGGACGGGGTCGAAGCCGTCTGCATGCAGGTCAATGACCTGGTACGGAGTGCCCTCGCGGTCGTAGCGTTCGCAGAGGGCATCGAGCATCGCGTGGCAGAAACTCTGCTCGTAGGGGTGGCAGTAGACGATGAGGGTGCTCATGGGGGTTCCTTTCGGAGGCGCGAGATGAATGACGGCGGCAGAAGCGACAGTCTTGCTGGGCATGGGCGCCGCGGAGTGCGCGGGCAGGCGGGTGGAGGGAGCGGCTTCGCTCTGGGGCTGCGGGCACGGCGGGCCGTTTGTGCCGCAGCCTCCCTAGAACGCAGCAGCGAAGGGCACCGCTACTCCCAGGTCTTCCAGGTATCGGGCTCGTAGCCCACCGTGGCCTGCTTGCCGTTACGGACGATAGGCTCGCGCAGAATCTGCTGGTTTTCCAGAAGCTTGTCGAATTTCTGACTCTCAGCGAGGTAGGTGATAAGCGCGACCGTGTCCTGGTCCTTGGCTTTGGGGTCGATGAGCGCGTCGAGACCGCCCACCGCGCGCATCACGCTCTGCAGCTCCCCCTTGCTCATCTCCTTCTCGCGCAGGTCGATGAACTGGAACCTGATGCGCCGCTCCTTGAAGTAGCGCTGCGCCTTCTTGGTGTCGAAGCTCTTCTTGGTGCCGAAGATCTGGATGTTCATGGGGCCACCTTTTTCTCATGCGCCTGCTTTGGAGACGTTGCCTGTCTACCATACAGGCTATCATGACGCCACGGCTTTGGATTTCTTGAGCGCAGACGATTGCTGGGTTTCTCTCAGGTGGAAATTCCCTGCTCTACTCAATCCCGTGAATTTGCGAAAACAAGAACGAACTTTTGCAGATTTCTGCGATTATCAGGATGTATTGGTTAAGCCCATAGGCGGGCGTCTCAATGCGTGAAACGCTGATACGCTCAGCGAACGCGCCGCTGGGAGATGATTCCCAAAACAACAACGAACTCATCACCCGCATCGTCAGCAGCGGGATGTCGCTCATACAGGACATCAAAGCCAAAAACAGCTATCTTCAGGCAGGATGTGCCATACGAACGGATGAGCTGGGGCTCAACAAGAGAGGTGCCCACGCCCGGCACGCTCTGCACTAATTCGAGCTTGCGCCACACCTCTGTCTCAACTCGCTCATCGAGTTGGGCCAGATCGTCGAGAAACGGAGCGGTGAACAGTAGCTTAGCCACGAGAAGCCCGCCGCTCTGCCACTGCCTGTCGAGCGGCATCGATGCCCTCGATATAGGCCCCCGCTTCGAACGCACGCCGCCCCGCATCAATCGCCGCCTCAGCGCGCTGCACGTATAGAGCGCGTTCGACCGCATCGTCTATCTGCTGCTGAAAGACTTCCTCAGAGCAAAACACATATGCGCCCTTGCCATTCTCGGTAATGCGTACGAGACGCTCTTGAGCAGCACGCTTCACCTCACGTGGGCGATCGCGCAGCGCCGTTGCCGAATAGATTGCATCCATGGCCACCTCCTTGGTCTCACACTATATTGTAGCTAATAACGTACATGATTATGCACAGAACGGGGGCATCGTTGTCGCGTGTTCACACGTTAATGCTCGCAACATCAGCCGAAGCAGCGTCCATCTCACTCCATCATTGCGCGACCAGACTCCGCGCCCAACGTTGCAACAAACTCAGGGTTAAGCTCCAAGGCGCCATCGGTGGCAAACTCGCCCTTCAAGTTCTGGGTAAACACATCCGCGAGCCGCTCGCCCATTGGCTTAAAGGTGACGAACGTCAGCGCACCGGAAACAACACCGCCGATGACGGGAACGGCCTTGGTAATGGTCTTTTCGACCGTTTTCTTAGTGATCTTCTGACCAACCAGCGAGCCGACCTTTTTGAGCAGCGGGTACCACGCCGTCTTGGTAAGCGCTTTTGCCGCCACGCGCTTACCAACCTGTTCGCCCACCTTAACTGATGTGGTTGAAATGAGCTTTGCCGCACCACCCGCTCCGAACATGGCGCCAAGATATGCAACCACGCGATACTTGGCCTCAAGCGGCATCTCGGAGGTTCCGTCGATAAAGAGCGCGTCTTCGCCAAAGAGATAGGCAAGTTTCTGGGCAAGATTCATAGCGAAGCCGAAGTATTGCACCACGTCGGCTCCGCCGGCAGCAACCATAACAACTGGATTTGATGGAAGGCCAGAGACGAAAGAGGTGGCAGCGGACTTGGTCGTGTTTTCCATAATCACTTTGTCCGCCTCTTTGCGTAACGCGTCGGCGGAATACACTGCCTGCGGTCCGTCAGCAAGTATCTGCTCAAGATACGGGGAGTTCGCGAACTGCTTGGTGAGAAAATCGCTGCGATCGACCTTGATAAACTGAATCTTCGATACCACCCCGATCATATCGAGGGCTTTTTCGAACAGCTCATCTTCTGACGCTTGCGATGATTCAGCCTTGGGCACAGGAACCGCAAGCTCCGCGCCATCTGGCGCTGCATCTTCCCGAGTCGAATCAACCGGAGCACCGCACTTGGGACAAAACCGAGCTCCGCGTGCCAACTGATTTCCGCAAGAAGCGCAAAACGCCATAGTAGCCCCCAACTCTGCGCGTAATACCGAAGGTGCGCTGCATCGACGACCGCATCCATGCGCTAGTGCACCTGTTCTTCATCATCAAAGTTCCCCGCTCAAGGCGGCTTGACTTAATCCGCAGCCTCTTCTGTCTCTAGCGGCGCCTCGCGCCAGACAAATTCAACGGTGTATTCGTCCCCGAGCGCAACATAAAAGAGATTAGACAGCCTGCCTTCCGCTTCAACCTGGGCGTCCTCGAGCAAACCGCCTTCAATTGCGTCCGCCTCGCTCTGCTCAATACACCAACGCTGGAACTCGTCAACATCATCTACGTGAATTGGATTAAGGACGTTGTTATTCTCTTCGAGCACCCCGGACTGATCCATATCCGGCTCATTCGAAATAATGTACGCGGGATCGAGCGTGATGGTAATCTTGGTCCCCTGTGCTTCGATATCCGCCGTCTCCAAGTTCACGCCAGCCTTAATTGTCCCGGTATAGCGATACCAAAAGCTGTTCCCAGTAAACGGAATATCGAATAATCCGAAAAAAGAATTAGCGTCTGAGACTTTATCGACGATGTTGTAATCCTGCGAAACCGATACGAGCTCATTCTGAGAAACGATTCTACCGAATACGACCGACGCCTCGTTATGCGAGTTGTCATCGGGCGGATTGTAATTTGAAAGAAACAGCGTGCCCACGATACCCAACAACAGGCCGACTAACGCGCCGATAGCACCAGCTTTTGCCAGCTTCATCTTTCCCTTCGATAGCATAAATGCCATGATGCACCCCAATCGTACTTCCCCGATATATGCTCTCTACAGTGAGCCATATCACACTATACCGCACGTATGCTCAAAACATGGATAACGTGCGCGAAAAGAGGAGTTTGGGCTCCCGGATCAGGGCCGTTCGCACCGAGCAAGGAATCTCGCAGCGGCAGCTTGCCCTCATGACGGGAATCAGCCGTTCCTATCTCTGGAAGATTGAGACAGGAACGGCCGACATCGGCATCGATATCCTCATTTGCATCGCACGAGCGCTTGATACGCCGGTGCGCGAGCTCGTGGAGTTCTAAGCCACTTGGACCGAACGGCACCGCGCCTTCAGGTCCCTACTCCTCGTCATTCTTTTTCACGTTGACGACCGGATCCCGGAAGATTTCATCGAGAACGAATTCATCGTCATAGTACGCGCTGTATGCATCGGAGCTCACATCGTAAACATCCGAACGAGCATCGGAAATCGCGTTATAGACGTCCGAGCGCGCATCGGACCAATTGTCATACTCCTCAGACCTTGCATCCGAAACGACGCCATAGTCCTCGGTATCAAGCGCATCAGCAAGAATGCCGTCGTAGAACTGATCATAGGCGTCCTTGAACGCGTCCTCGTAGACGGCATCGTAGTAGTCACCATAGGCATCTTCATAAATCGCATCATAGTACGCTTCGATGGCATCGTGAATTGCGTCATCGTCACTGGGGTCAACCGTGTTGATCACCGATTGGAAGTACACCTTGCTGTTCTCATAGGTGCGCTCTCCAAGTGCCTCCGTCTCGCTCAGCGCAAGCGCGTACCAGTCATTAACGAGCTGCTGGTTGGCAGTATAGTCGTCAAAGTTCTCACCAACCTCAATAAACATCGCCGCCTGCTCGTCATACAACTTCTGAGCGGTATCGTTAAAATCGGCCTGTATATTGGCGAGAACCTCCTCCGGGCTTCCCGCTTCGACCGTGCTCTGCTGAGCAGCGGCCGCGCCAGCAGACGCGTCCTGCCCCGCCGATTGCGATCCCGCCGCAGAGGGATCAGCACCTCCCCCATTGTTGCAACCCGTAAGGACGATGGCCAAGGCGCCCATCGCAGCAATCATCCAGAATCGTTTCATCGAACTCTCCTTACCTCGAATTCCATTACGCTTTGCTCCGGCACATCTAGCAAGACACCCCCGCCGGCCGAGCGGAAGCGTCTTTCCCCTGACGTTTGCCCTCCTGCCGCTTGAGCATGAACATCCAAACCGACGCAACTAACACCACAACAAAGCCAACGATGTACACCGCTGGTGCGAGGCCCCAATCGTGCGTACCGTTAGGAAGCACTCCCCGATCACCAAAGTCCCATACCAAAAGGCGCGAGGCGGCAAAGGCCGCGATGCCGAACACCACCGTTGGAACGGGCTTCCCAAATGCAGCGAAAACCAAGGCAACAGCGGCTACGCCCACCGTCGCGTACATGATGACCATATATACCTGCCACGTTCCTCCCATGGAGCCATACACCTGGGCGTACTCCATGAGCGAGATATCGGTCGCACCGGAAACCGTCATCCCCGTAGGCTCATAGAACACAACGTCGGGCGCGAGCGCTGCGGCATCGCGGAACTCGTCCCCCGCCGAAGCCCATGGCAAGAAGAACGCCGCCACCAACATGAGGGCGCCTACGACCATCGCGATACGAGCCACGAGGCGCGCTGCCCCCAACCCCGCGCGCGGTATCTTTGCCTCTCCCATATCCAACCATCCCTTCTATCTGAGCTGCTTATCCATATCGTTCACGCGGGCTACGGCTGCCTGCGCGAGAAACGCGAACGAGCCCTCGCCGAAAACAAGCTCGATGGGGACGCCGTTTTCCGATTCGTTGAGGAATGCGGCGAGGGCACGGACCGCGAGGCCGTCGCGTGCGCTACTGGTGCATTCGCTTGGAAGGGCGTCGCATGCGTTGCCGGCGCATTCGGTTGCGAGGGCATCGTGCACGCTGCCGGCGCGCCCGCCCGTGCTCGCGCCCTCGCCTGCGACTGCATGCGCCATCTCCCGAATCAGCCTCTGGGCACCGGCATTGGCAGGCGCCGCATCATCGGAAAGAAGGTCGGCAATTGCTCTCGCCCAGCCAGCAACCAGCGGGGCAATCCCATGCCCGCCCATCTCGGCAGGCGCGCCCTCGCCACGCAACACGCCAAGCACGGCAGCAACCAGCTCGCGCATACCGCGGCGCACGGATTCCTCATCTGCCTCCGTCACCTGCACCTCGCTCGCCGCCGCGCGCACAGCACGCTCAGCGCTCTGCCCCAGCGCGACCTCCATCACGGCGTACAGGCGATCATCGGTCGCCGCCGTCGCGGCCACCTCCAAATACTCGAGCGCACGCAGCTTGCTATCGAGCTCAGCCCGGCGCCGATGCAGCACCGTCGCCTTCCGACGCAACGCGCGCTCAAACGAATCGTCATCTTCCATCAGATCAAACACCGCCGACTCGATCTCTTTGAGCGTGAACCCGGCCTTCATGAGCTGGCGCACCAGGTAGAACGCCAGCAGGTCGCCCTCGTCAAAGCGCGAATACCCCGGCTTGGATATCGCCGGCTCCCAGAACCCCAAGCCATCCCCGCTGGTATTGGGGTTGCACAGGTCCTGGATCATGTGGCGTGTGAGGCCCGTCAGGCGCTCAACGTCCGACCGCTTCCACATAGGCACCTCCCTCGCGCTCCATCCTGTACCGCCCGGCAACCGGGCGGCAAGCATGTGAGCACCGAGGCCCGGCGAGCGGCCGAGCAGCCAGGCACGCAGCTCACGCCCCGCGCCCGTAGCTCCAAGCCCTTGCCTTTCTTTCATCGCAACTCCCTTCTGGAGAACCGCAGCACCGCCCTGTGGGCGGGCTCTTCCGGAAGAGCGATTGCAATTTTCGCGAGAAGTCTCGGGGACTTCCTCAGTTGCCAACTGAGTTTTGGAAACGTTCCGGCGAACGGACGGTTATACGGGCGGTACGGCGGCGGCGCGCCGTCCGCGCAGGCGCGCACCCGCTCTGCCCGCTATGGGCACGAAGCGCCCGCGACGGCAGGCACCAATCGCAAACATTCGCCTTGCAGTGAGAACAGGAGTGGAGAGCTCAGCTACCAAGTTGGCAGATCGACCCGCCTACCAGGTGTAGGCGTAGACCTCAACCGTTTCGAACTCGGGAACGTCATCGAAGCTGGTTACTCCAAACGGCACCGTGTCGCCCTCCGCGGGCAACGAGACATACCCCTCGAAGCCGAAGACCATGGCACCCTGAGCGTCGCGCCCGATAGCAATAACCTGCACTTGGGAAGCAATACTTCCCGCAGAAAGCGATTCCAGGGTCACCTCACCTGTAACGACCACGTCAGAAAACTGGTTCCTTCTTGTCGAAACGTTAGATACGCTCAGCCTGCTTGGCTCGCCCGAGGCAGCTTGCACCTCTCCGTCTGTCGGTCGGCTCATTGAAAACTCAACGCTGGCGGGCACCGACGATCCGTCGCCCGCTATGCTCCCCCAATACCTGGTCTCACCTGGATACAGCTCATTGAGTACCTGTTCGCTCGAGAAGAGAACGCTGCCGTCCTCCGCTCTACCCGTTATGGTCACCGTTGGGAACAGTGCGACCACGTCGTCGCTCGCGTTTTCTATCGCCACCGCATAATGCACGAATCCGTTCGATACGTACCACGTCGATTCGGCAATTCTAAGACCTTCAACAGCCTTTTCGACCAAATCGGTCGATGAGCTTCCTATATAGGCATCTTCCGCGCCTTCATACCCGGCAGAGCTATTCGCCAACATCGATATCGGCGTATCTTGCTGTGCCCCATGTGGAGTTGACCTGTCGGAGACCAGCAGATACATGGCAGTTATCGCGCATGCGATGGCAAGTGCCGTGAGCGCGAGCATGATGACCTTGCGATACAGGGGCGGCCGTTCACCGCTCCGCGCGATCGGCTTCGAATCATACGGCGCGGGCTGCCTTGCATTGGAAGCGTTCTGCGCGCCCGACGGCCGGCTTTCCAGCGGAACGCCCTGCCTCGCTGGAGCCGCATCGCCCGCACATGCTGCGGCAAACGCAGCTGCAAGGTCCTTGGCCGTCTGATAGCGAGCGCTCGGCTCGAAAGCGCAAGCGCGTCCCAGCACCCGGCACACGCCCTCAGGTACCATTCCCGAGCAACGGAGCTCGCCCTCGAAGGTCTTGTCTGGCAGCACCGCGCCCGTTAGCAGATACCCTGCGAGCCGGCCGATGGCATAGATATCGGACCTCGCGTCCATCGCCGCGAAGCCATGTTGCTCTGGCGCGGCGAACCCTCTGGTCCCCCACGCCGCATCATCGCGCTTCGGCTCGTCGAACGCCATCTGAGCGATTCCGAAATCAATAAGATGCGCACCGTCCGCAGCGAGCACCACGTTACGAGGGGCAATATCCGCATGGATTATCCCGTGCGCATGGAGCTCGGCCGCGGCCTCGCATAGTGCCGCAATGATCGGCGCCACCTCAGTGAGCGGAAGATGCCCGCGCTCCCCCATGGCGTCCTCAAGCGTTTGGTAACGTACAATTTCTTGCGCACTTTGACAGCGGCATAGCGTCCAGATAGACA
>ENA-ORUF01001528-ORUF01001528.1-human-gut-metagenome-genome-assembly--contig:-NODE-1528-length-24085-cov-2.930545_pt1 | contig 24085 bp, 26 predicted proteins | sample MGYA00242077_ERZ509203 | MGnify/ENA primary metagenome ERZ509203 (study PRJEB26280, sample SAMEA2338834) | human gut metagenome | biome: human gut; feature: human-associated habitat; material: faeces... | reverse complement strand
AACACCCGCTCCAGACGCGACGCCTCCGCAAAGGCCAGACCCAGCGCATCCGACGCCTGCATAGAGGAAATGCCCGCCACCGAAACGTCCACGAACGTCCCGAGCATCACTTTCGTCTCGCGGGACACGGCGGCCTGCGCAAGTCCCGGAACCCCTAGCCACAACCCGGCTCCGGCGACGCCCGCCATGCCGAGGAATACCCGTCTCGTCATCATGATACATTCTCCTTCGCTGCGGGAGCTGGGGACGCTTCCGGGGCCGCCGGGGCGGACTGAACCGGAGCGGGCGCGGCCTTTCCCTGGGATGCCGGGGCGGCCTGCGCCGCGGACTTCGCGTCCAGCGGCTTGCCCGGAGCCGACGTCGCGCCGGCGGGGGCTTCGGACTTCAGAGGCGCGCTCGGACAGAGCACCCGCAGGGCCTCGCGCGCGCACGCGGCGGCGCAGGCTTCCCCGCATTCCGGGCCGTAGGTCAGACAGACCTTATGATTGATGTGGATGCGGTCGTTCTCCAGCGTGACCGCATCGGCGGGACAGCTCTTGACGCAACGCCCGCACTTGATGCAGCCGACCTTGCAGACTTCCGTCACGGCCTTGAGCCTGTCCTTGGTGGAACAGAAGACCATCACCCGGGCGCGAGCCGGAACGAGTTCCAGCACGTTGCGGGGGCAGGTTTCCGCGCACTTTCCGCAGCCCGTACACTTGGAGGCGTTCACCCGCGCAAGGCCACCCCGCACTTCGATGGCGTCGAAGGGGCACACCTGCACGCAGTCCCCGAAGCCGAGGCACGAATAGGAGCACGAATCCGAACCGCCCACCAGACCGGCGGCCGCCGCACACGAAGGCATACCCTGATAATCGTAGCGCAGGGCCACGTTGCCCGCCACCTTGTCACAGCGGCGGAACGACACCAGCGGATCCGAGGCCGCCACCGTCTTGCCGGTCAGTTCGCCCACCGCAATGCTTGTTTCCGCACCTCCGGCGCAGCAGCGGTTCGCGGGCACGGTGGGGTCCGTCGCCACGGCGGTTGCGTAACCTTCGCAGCCCGCATAGCCGCAGCCGCCGCAATTCGCGCCGGGCAGGGCCTCCAGCACGGCCTGCACGCGCGGGTCCTCCTCAACATGGAAGACGCGGGACGCCACGGCGAGCACCGTCGCCGTCACCAGCCCGAGCCCGAGGAGCACCAGTACCGATATCATAACCATAACGGTTTTCCTTTTCTATGAGGTCATACCCTTGAAGGCCATGAAGGCCAGCGACATCAGCCCCGCCATGATCAGCGCGATGGGGGTTCCCATGAGTGCCTTGGGCACACGGCAGGTGTCCAGCCGTTCGCGGATGCCCGCCATGAGGATGAGCGCGAGCATGAAGCCGAGGCTCGACGCCACCGCGTAGAGCAGCGAGGTGGTCAGGTCGTACTCCTCGCGCTGCACGAGGATGGTCACGCCCATCACCGCACAGTTGGTGGTGATGAGCGGCAGGAAAATGCCGAGCGCGGAATACAGCGGCGGGATAGCCTTCTTGAGGAACATTTCCACAAACTGCACCAAACCCGCGATCACGAGGATGAACACGATGGTCTGCAAGTAGCCAAGCTCGAAGGGAACCAGCACATACCGCTGCATGAGCCACGTGCACAGCGTCGCCATGAAGATGACGAAGATCACCGCGCTGCCCATGCCGACGGCGACCCCCTTGTCGCGGGAACAGCCGAGGTACGGGCAGTTGCCGAGGTACTGGGCCAGCACGATGTTGTTGACAAAAATGGCGGAGATGAAGAGTTCGAAGACACTCATGATTTGCCTCCCGAGCAGCCACCACAGGACGCGCAGCCGCTGGAGATGTTTTCGGGTTCTTCCCGGCCCTTGCGCTTGGCCTGCCAGCGGTTGATCAGATTCATGGCAGCAAGGATCAACCCGAGGCAAAGAAACGCGCCCGGAGCCTCGACCATAACAGAGAAGGGCCTGAACCCCTCCCACATCACCGGCGTCCCGAACAGCGTTCCAGCCCCGAACACTTCGCGGATGGAACCGAGGAAAGTCAGGGACATGGTGAAGCCCAGCCCCATGCCCAGCCCGTCCGCGATGGCGAGCGGGACCGTGTTTTTGGCGGCGAAGGCTTCGGCCCGGCCCAGGATGATGCAGTTCACCACGATGAGCGGCACGAAAATGCCGAGCTGCTGGTACAGCGGGTAGGCGTAGGCCTGCATGAGCAGTTCCACGGCAACCACGAGCGACGCGGAAATGGCGATGAAGCAGACGATGCGGACTTTTTTGGGGATGATGTCGCGCACCAGCGAGATGAGCATGTTGGAGAGCACGAGCACGAAGATGACCGCCAGCCCCATGCCAAGGCCGTTGTCGGCGGTTTTGGTCACGGCGAGGGTCGGGCACAGCCCGAGCACCAGCCGGAACGGGGGAAGCTCGGTCCACAGGCCCTTGGTGAATTCCTTGACGAGTTGCTGCATAGCTTTCCCCTTACTGCCAGGCCTTGACGATTTCAGGCTTGAGCGCCGCATAGACCTTCGCGGCGTTGCCGAGCGCGGTCACCACGCCGGTGGAAGAAATGGTCGCGCCGGAAACGGCGTCGATGTCCCCGCCCTGCGACTTGAGCCGCGCGTCGGCGGGTTTGCCGGTAAACTGTCCGGTGAAGGCCGGGTCCGCCACACGCGTGCCGAGTCCGGGGGTTTCTTTCATGGTGGTGATCCCGATGCCGGTGAGGGTGTCGCGGTTCACGTCGTAGCCGACCATGACGCCCACGTCGCCACCGAAGCCCTTCCCGAAGTGCTCCAGCGCGACGGCGACGAGCTTGCCGTCCTTCTTGCCGGGGAACACGGTCACTTTCGCGCCGTCGAGCGTGAACGTCTTGCGCTCCGCGATGGGCGAGTTGTCGATGTCGGCAAAAACCTTCAGGATCGCAGGCCCCTGCACATAGGTGAGCACCTGCTCCTCAATACGCGGGGCCGTGGAGATCTTGAGGTAGGAGAGCGCGAACCCGGACAGGCCGCAAATCGAGGAGAGCACCACAATCATTCTGATGATGGCAAGCATGACCTACCTCGCTCCGAACGGTTTGGGGTGGATGGAATCGAGCAGCGGGGCCAGCAGGTTGATCAGCAGGATGGCGAAGGGCACGCCGTCCGGATAGATTCCGTAGACGCGGATGATCACCATCGCCCCGCCGATGAGTCCGTAGAGCATCATGGGGATTTGCCGTCCCGGCGAGCTGGCCCACTCCGTGGCGAGGAAAAAACCGCCGAGGAAGGTGGAGCCGGTGCACAGGTGGAAGAAGGGGGTGGCGAACCGCTCGGCATCGATCACGTTGTACAGCGCGGCGGTGAGGAACACGCCCACAAAGAAACTGAGGGCGATTTCCCAGCGGATGGTGCCTCGTGTGGCGAGATATGATCCGCCGATGAACAGTGCGCCCGCCTGCGACGCGCCCAGCCCGCCGATCTGGTTGCCGAGGAGAAGGTCGGTCAGGTCGATGTGGCTGACCGCTCCGGCTCCGAAATATTTGAGCCGCACCAGCGGATCGATGAAGCTGGTGTCGAGCTGCATGGAGTTCGGGTCCATGAGCGCGGGCCACGAGACGTACAACATGGCCCAGCCGACGAGCGCGGTGTTGACAGCGTTGGCTCCCAACCCGCCGAAGGCCATCTTGCCGAGGCCAATCGCCAGTGCTGCCCCGAGCATAACCAGCCACCACGGGGCGTTGGCGGGCAGCAGGAATGCGAACAGCAGGCAGGAAACCGCTCCGGAAAAATCGTCCACACTGATATCCTGGCCCATGATCTTCTGACAGAGCGCCTCGGTGGCGATCCCGGTCACCATCGCCAGTGCCATAACCCGCGCCGCCGGGATGCCCCAGTGCCACACCGCCATGAACGCCGCCGGAGCCAGTGCCAGCAGCATCGCGTAGCTCGCTTTCTTCACCGTCCGCCCGCAGTGCCAGAACGGCGGCGCGCTCACCGCCAGCAGTACCGGCTGTTGATTCGTTTGCGACATCGGCCATATCCTCCTGAAAGCTTCCCTCTCGCATCCCCAGGTTCCACCCCTCTCCTTTCAAAGACGGTTGTAAGGGGGACGGGGGCGGTTTGGAAGTCCGTTTCTGTTTGGAGCGCATCGGGCCGCGAATGGTTTTCTTTACGCTTTATCATTACGTAATAGATAGTTACGTAAAACCGTTCGCCTTGGACACGCTCCCTGTTCGTCTTTCTCAGCGGTGCGGAGACGATTCCCCGTTCCCGTTCGTTTCCTGTGCCGTACGGAGAAAAGGCTCCGTTCCGGTCTGCTTTTCCAAGCGGGCCGGAATAGGTTTGTTTTCCGGACGCTCTTCCCCGGCGGAGGGGTTTCCTCCCCCAAGTGGCATCATAAAAATGCCGTAACATCAGTTCATTGCTAAAAATATCTGTTTTCAAGAAACCTAAAAGGCAGAGCCGTCCTTCTGGGATTTTCTCCCTAGAGTTGCTTCGTCTTCAGTTCGACCAGTCCCTTGTCCCGCTCCATCTCCGCAAGCTTGCGCTTGGCGAGGCGGATGTACTGGAGGACGGGGCGCCGGGCGATGCAGACATACCCGCAGAGGCCGCACTCCAGACAGGATTCGATGTGCTCGGCACGGCAACGTTCGTGCAGAGCGAACTCCGCGTATCGGCTGAGGTTGCTCGGCTTGAGCCGCGCCGGACAGACCAGCACGCACGCCCCGCAGCTTACGCAGGGGCTGTGCCCTTCCATCGGTGGGATGGTTCCGGCCTCGACTACGAAAATGCCGTAGGTCCCTTTGGTGACGCTGCGGTCGAGCCGGTCGAGGCTTTCGCCCCGCAACGGGCCGCCGCGCACCACCGTGTCGCCGTCCTTGAGCCGGATGTTGGCGAATTGCAGCAGCTCCCCGATGGTGGAGCCGTCGCGCACGATGTAGTTGCCCGAGTGTTCGTAACTGCCGATGGTGACGACCGTTTCGATGAGCGGACGTCCGAGGCGGCCCACGCGCCCGAGGCTCCAGATGTTGTGCAAGCCCACGATGCCCACGCCCTCGGGGTTCTCCTCGCCGGTCACGGCCTTGATCACCAGCTGGTCTACGCTGTTGGGATATTCCGGCTCGACATAGGCCAGCGGGATGCCCTCATAGGCCACCTTGGAGCCTTTGGGCACGGCGAGGATCACGTTGTCCGCGCGGGCCATGCGGCGGTGCAGCTCCATGCCCGTCCGCAGGTTCTCCACGTGCGACACAAGCATCGGTTCCGCCCACGTTACGCCGGGATCGGGGTTCAGGGCGTTGATGATCAGCGTCTTGCACCGCCGCCCAAGAGAGCGGGTGTTCACGCCCATCTTTTTCACAGCGAGGGCCAGCTCATCGCCTTCCAGCCCCTGCCCGAGCAGGTCCACGGGCTCCACTTCTGGGGCGTCCTTGGAAGGGTCGGTGGCGGCCAGGAACACGCTGCGTTCCGTGATTTCGCTGATTTCGCCGTGGATGGAGGCGAAGAGGTCGCCCTTGTCCGGTGCAGGATGCTCCCCGAGGAGCATACCCGGATAGACGGGGGTTTTCCTTTTCAGACCGGGAACCAGCGTGAAACCTTCCCGGTTGAGCCTGACCAGCTTGGGCGACGGCCCGTAGCTGAAACGCTGCGTCACCCCGTAGACGAGATGGAAACGGGGATCGTTGAGGATCTGGAAACGTTGCTTCATGACAGTCCGCCTATTTCGTGTGGCACTGGTTGCACTGGTCCTTGCGGAACGGCCCCTTGCCGTGCTTTTCGTGGCATTTCATGCAGTTGCCGTGGAGGGCCGCCATGCGGTCGGGGATGAGCTCCGAGGCCTTGACGTCTCCGTGGCAGACCGTGCAGTCGGCATCGCCGGGGTTCACGTCCACGGGCTGCCCGGAGGCGGACAGCTTGCGGTTGTCCGTAAAGGGATGGCAGCTTGTGCAGCCCTTCATGCCCGCGTCGAACCATTCCTGATGGCAGTCCGCGCACTTGGCATGTGCCGCAGTCTTCATGTCGGGGATGTCCCCCATCGGCTTGTCGAGGTGGCAGGCCGTGCAGCGGGCGGGTTCCGGCTCGATGTCGGCGTTGGCATGATGGCAGTCCGTACAGGAAAGGCCGTACTCCTCGGCATGGGCCGCGTGGTCCCACTTCGCGGGCGCGCTGTCCATATGGTGGCAGGTCGCGCAGGTCGTCTCGTCGTCCGCAAAGGCAGCGACGTGAGCCTCCCGGAAGGAGCCGTCGAAGTCGACGCCGTGGCACGCGCCGCAGGGCTGGACATTTTCGCGCGCCTCCGCCGATTCGTGATGGCAGGTTTCACAGGCTACCTTGTAGTCTTCAGCGTGCCTCCGGTGGTCGAACACGACCCGTCCCCCGGCGTTTTCGAGCAGGAGGCGGACAGGCGTTTTCCCAACCGTGTCATAAGTATAGCCTACGACCGCCACCACGGCCATCAAACAGCAAAAAACGGTGACAAAGACATGACGTCTTGGCATGACAAACATTCCTTACCTTAAAATACGAGGGATCGATAAGGCCGCGGAGTACCGGGGCAGGGTACCCGGAAAAGGGGACGGCTGACGGTGTTGACACCGTTTCCATGTTAGGCGGCATAGCCGAATCGGGCATTGGATATCTATGCCCGCCCCCTGCGGTTACGCACCGCCGTTCCGGCGCAATGTCCCGAGCCTATTCATCGTATGGATAGCCGGATGCGACGAACTCCTTAACGTGACGTGGATTGGGGTATACTCCTTTCGCGGTCAGCTCCTTGAGCGCGCCGGATTTGTCAAACCATTTGGTATGCAACAGTTCTTCCGATTTATGGCCGAGCGGCTTGCCGAGATAGGATTCGTACAGTGTCCGCACTTGCGCGTTGTCTTGGGAAGCTCTTTTGGAGAATTGTTTGTCGGCACCGTAGACGCCATTGATACGATCTCCCATGTACTCCTTGAATGCTTTTACCGCAGCTGCGGCCTTGCCGGTCATGCGGATACCGAGAAGGATTCCCCCTGAAAGCATACAGGCTCCCTTTAGAAAACCGCGCCGGGTCACAGTGGCGAATGACATGGCCTTTCTCCTTTAAACGTTGGCAGATTGGGCGAGACGTTTCCTGAATCCAGCGAAGAAACCGAGGGCGTTGCGCTCAAGCGAGGCGAACAGGGACGGCATAAGCGGCTGTCCTCCGCCGCAGACGCATCCCCCGGGGCAAGCCATGAATTCGATGAAATGGTACGGCGAGTTCCCCGCCTTCACCTGATCGCAGATCTCGGCGAACCGTTTGGCTCCATGCACGACGGCAAGGCGGAGTTCCGTGCCGTTCAGGGTCACGGTGTATTCCTTGAGACCGCTCAGCCCACGGACCTGTTTGAAATCCCATGAATCCGGACGGATTCCGGTAACGGCCTGATATGCGAAGCGCAGTGCCGCCTCCATGACGCCTCCGGTCACGCCGAAGATGGTGGCTCCGCCTGTGGATTCTCCCATCAGGCTGTCGCGTTCTCCGTCCGGGAGGCTGGCGAAATCAATGCCTGCCTTACGGATCAGGTAGGCCAGTTCACGGGTCGTCAGAGTGGCGTCGATGTCTTGCTGTCCGCTGGAATTGAGTTCCGGACGCAATCCTTCGTATTTTTTTGCGATACATGGCATGATGGACACTGTATAGATGTCCTTGGGAGCGTATTGCATCCGCTGCGCGCCGTACGTCTTCGCCAGCGCACCGTTCATGCCGATGGGAGACTTGCAGGACGAAAAATGCGGCAGCAGTTCCGGGTAGAACGTTTCGGCGTATTTCTGCCAGCCGGGGCAGCAAGATGTGAACTGGGGAAGATCTTTTTGGCCGCCCAAGCGTTCCACAAACTCAGACGCCTCTTCCCATATGGTGACGTCTGCCGCGAATTCCGTGTCCCAACAGTGAGAGAAGCCCAATGCCTTGAGGGCGGACAGCATCTTCCCAGTAGTCACAGTTCCGACAGGCAGGCCAAAGGCTTCGCCGAGCGCATAGCGTACGGACGGAGCCGGCATGGCCACGCATTTCACGTGGCTGTCCTTGAGTTTTTTTTCCAGTTTGGGGACCCATGATCGAACCTCGTATATCGCCATCGAAGGACAATGGGTCAGGCACTGCCCGCAATTGATACAGAGCTCCCGGTATTTGATGGTATGCGGCTCGAAAGTTTCCCCGTAGATGGCTCCAGTAGGGCAGTATTGTTGGCACGTATCGCACCCGATGCACTTTTCCTGATCGATCTCAACAAAGGTCAGGCTGTCAGGTTGTACCCCTGTTTCGGGCACATTGAGTTCGTATTCGACATGTTCCATAACGACACGTGTCATTCTACCCTCCTGTCGCTCATAAGGTTACAAAAAACTGCTCCATCCCCGGCGCGCCATGATGACATCCTCCCCGTGCCGCATGGAGTTAGGGGAACGGAGTGTTGGCTTTCCATAGGATATAGGAATCCGCCGGATGCTCGCCGACGTTAAGGGGCACCGCCGTTGCGGGCAGACGAATGCGGAGAGCATCCACGATATGGGCAAGGTGTTGCTGGTCTTCATGGATCCCACCCGACTGGAGAACGATAGTGTTACGGTACGTTCCGCTTTCAAAGATAGCCCCTTCGGCAAGGTGGTGGCGGTGTGGCGTGGGGTTGGCCGAGTGCAGCCCGCAATAGCGGCAGTTACGTTCATAGTGGTTCGAGAACTCGATCCGCCCGCAGACAAAGGTATGCGTCCCCTTCTCGCGTTGGCGCTCCTCACTTGCACGGGCGCAGAGCTCCGTGTAGGGCGTTTTGGACAGCTGTTTAGAAGAGCTTCCTGGAACATGGCTGCCTCCCCCCAGAACTGGCGGCTAAAACCTGAAATCTCGCTGTCCGGCCGCGATTTTCTCCAGACGTTCGGCCGCGATGTGCCTGATCCTCTCGTTCGGAATGTTGCCCAGTTCCCTCCGGATCAGCGCCGAACCGGTACGTCGCGCCTGTTCGGAGGCGTAGTCCTCCAGATACTCCTTCAAAGTCATCAGCGCGTTGGGATGACAGCAGTCGGCAATTCTGCCGCTTTTGCACAGCGCCATGAATCGGTCGCCCGTCCTGCCCTCCCGGTAACAGGCCGTACAGAAGCTCGGAATGAAGCCGAGCTCCATCAGCCAACAGACGACCTCGTCCAGTGTCCTGTTGTCGCTGACGTCGAACTGGGCCGAATTTTCCTCTTCGGAGTCCGGAGAACCGTACCCGCCGACGCTGGTTTTCGACGCGCCGCTGATCTGGGATACGCCGAGCCGGATGACCTTTTCCCGGGTGGCCTTGCTTTCGCGGGTCGAAATGATCATGCCCGTATAGGGGACGGCAAGCCGCAGGCAGGCGCAGATCTTGGCAAATGTTTCGTCGTCGATGCCGTTGCCGAACTCGTCGGGATCGATGTCGTCAGCCCGCTTCACCCGGGGTACGCTTATGGTGTGTGGGCCGACGCCGTGTACGGCTTCAAGATGCTCCGCGTGCATCAGCAGCGCGGCGAACTCGTAGTGATACCTTTCGAGGCCGAACAGGACACCGATGCCCACATCGTCGATTCCACCCTGCATGGCCCTGTCCATCGCTTCGGTATGATAGGCATAATTGTGCTTCGGCCCCGCCGGATGGAGCTTCTCATAACTCTGCTTGTGATACGTTTCTTGGAACAGAATGTAGGTCCCGATTCCGGCGTCCTTGAGTTTTCTGTAGTTCTCGACGGTGGTTGCGGCTATATTGACGTTGACCCTGCGGATCGACCCGTTCCTGTGTTTGACGCTATATATGGTCCTGATGCTTTCCAGAATGTATTCAATGGGATTATTGATGGGATCCTCGCCGGATTCTATGGCGAGTCGTTTATGCCCCATGTCCTGAAGAGCCGTCACTTCTCGGACGATGTCTTCCTGCGTTAGTTTTTTCCGCGCAATATGCTTGTTTTTCGTATGATATGGACAGTAGGAGCAGCTGTTTATGCAGTAATTCGACAGATACAGTGGTGCGAACATCACGATGCGGTTGCCGTAGATATCCTGCTTGATCCGCTCAGCCAGCGCATAGATTTTTTGAACCTTTTCCGGCACATCGCAGGCCAGAAGAACGGATGCTTCGCGATGAGAGAGCCCCTTCTTTCGTTCCGCCTTTTCGATGATGGAATCGACCAGCCCGAGGTTGTTCCTGTTCTCTGACGCGTATGCTATCGAGGCGAGGGCTTCGTCGTGGCATATGAACTCTTCGGCATTCAATGACGACGGATTATACATGGCTTATGTCCTTGTCATGGTGTTTGATGGAACAGTATTCCCATAATGCCTGTTTGATGCCGGACTTTGTCCATCTCGCAACTATTTGAATATAATGAATATAAAATACTATTTTAAAGCCTACGCCCTCGTGTTACTTTTGTCAATATAATGTTACGAAAAAAGCGATTACGTTCTCCAATTCACAATAGTTGACTCGCGGAACAAGTATCCCACTGGAATCACTATCACCAGTTCTGGGTATATTGCTCGTGATATGGGTTTCCCATTACATTCCATCCTGTTATCTCTACCAGAAGGCCATGAGTTGGAAGGCCAAGTAATCACTGTTCCAACGAGGATCGAAGCGCCCACGTTTTTGACGAACTTGTGTAGGATTAAATCTGATTCCACTAGCAGCCAGACTCGGCAAGGCCAGTCTGATTTTTTGTTGTAACTTGTCTGTTTTTATTTCATCTTTTTGATTTATGCTGATCGTAGGATACTTTTAGGCATACAGGCGTCACGAAAAAGACATCCGTTGAAGGATTGGGAGAACAGGAGTTCATAGGCGACGAAGAAGAACCCTCCGATGAACGGATATGGCTTGGAAAGTGTCTTGAGGTCAGGAATGCCCTATTTCAGAAACAGTAAAAGCGCACCGAGGCTATAGACCGAAGCGGTGCCTAGTGTTGCGCCTAAGGCTTCGGTTACGCTGCGCTAAGCGCAATTAGCATACTCCATATCAAAATGGCGCAAAAGCCGCACAGGTTTGCCTTTATTGGACTCATTGTTTGTTTTTTTCCGTATGATGAGACAAGTCCGGTACACGGAATGAGCGTGTACCGGACTCTGTTTTTATTTCCAGATGGATTCGGCAATTTCCTTTATGAAAGCGATCTTAGTCCATTGCTCCTCTTCTGTCAGCAGGTTTCCTTCTTCCGTGGATGCAAAACCGCATTGAGGGCTGAGGCACAGTTGGTTGACGGGCAGATAGTCCGTAGCTTCCCGGATCCTTTCAATGATGGACTGCTTGTCTTCAAGTTGCCCTGTCTTGGATGAAACAAGTCCCAGAACGACCTGCTGGTCCTTCATGAGTCGGAGAGGGCTGAAATCTCCAGCTCTGTCGCTATCGTATTCGAGGAAAAAGCCGTCTACCTTGGTATTGCCGAAAAGGATCTCCGCTACGGGTTCGTAACCGCCTGAAGAGAACCATGTGCTGCGGAAATTGCCACGGCAGATGTGCATGGCGACGGTCATATCCACCGGCCGTTCGGAAAGAGCCTCATTGATCATGGACACATAATCCCGTTCGAGGCGATCCATGTCGAAACCGCGGGCGATATACCCGGCTCTTTTTTCCTCCGAGCAGAATTCCCCCCAGCTGGTATCGTCGAATTGCAGATATCGGCATCCCGCCTCGTAAAAGGCCGCGACGGTCTTCTTATAGGTGGCGGCGATGTCCGCAAGAAGCGTGTCATTGTCTCTATATCGCTCAAGGGGCTTGTACTGCTGATTCCGGACGGCGGTAATGAGGTGGAGCATGGACGGGGAGGGAATGGTGAACTTGGCTGGCGAGTCCCCGGCAAATGTCTGTACAGCCTTGAAGTCTTCAATAAAAGGATGACCACTGAAGCCGACTTTGGAGACGATTTCGATGGTTTCCGCCTTGGTCTGACGTTTCTTGAAAGCAATGGAGCCTTGTTCAGCCGCAACTTTCCGGACGCCGTCGAGGTTCCAGAGGAAATCGAGATGCCACCAGTTGCGGCGGTATTCTCCGTCGGTGACGGCACGGAGGCCGAGGGCTTTTTGTTTGGCTACGAGTTGGGCGATTTCGGCGTCTTCGACCTGGCGGAGCTCCCGTTGGGTTATCCGCCCCTGCGCAAAGCGCTTCCGTGCCTCTTTGAGGGCATCGCTCCTGAGGTAACTGCCGACGATATCGTAACGGAAAGGGGCAACTGTTCTTTGGGATGCAGCGAAAAGGGAACCAGTCATTTGTGGAGTCTCCATTATCGGGTAATCTTGTTTTGCGTGTCCGAGTATTCCTCGCGGAGGATCCGCACGGCCTGTACCATGTTGCCAAGCGAAAGCAGCGTTTCAGGCCATCCCCGGGTTTTGAGCCCACAATCGGGATTCACCCAAAGTTTTCCGGGGCGATAAACCGTAAGGCCTGTTCGAGGCGCTCCAGTATTTCTTCCAGGTCGGGAACGCGGGGGCTATAGATATCATAGACGCCAGGGCCGATTGCGCTTGGGTACTTGAAGTCCACAAAAGCCTGTAACAGATCCATGTTGCTGCGGCTGGCCTCAATGCTGATGACATCGGCATCCATGGCGGCGATCCACTTCAAGATGGCATTGAACTCGCTGTAGCACATATGCGTATGAATTTGTGTCGTGTCCTCGACACCTGAAACGGTCAGGCGGAAGGCGTCGATGGCCCATTGTAGATATTTTCCGCCTCATCCTTCCTTAGAGGAAGGCCTTCGCGGAGCGCGGCTTCGTCGATCTGGATGATCTTGAGCCCGGCCCGTTCCAGATCGAGCACTTCGTCGCGGAGGGCAAGCGCCAGCTGGCGGCAAACCTCCTCGCGTTCCAGATCATCACGCACAAAGCTCCAGCACAGGATAGTCACCGGCCCGGTGAGCATACCCTTCATGGGTTTTCGGGTGAGGTTCTGTGCATAGGCGAGCCATGAGGCGGTCATTGGCTGCTTTCCGGACACGTCGCCATAGAGGACGGGCGGCTTGACGCAGCGGCTGCCATAGCTCTGCACCCAGCCGTGGTCCGTAAAGCAGAACCCTTCGAGCTGTTGGCCGAAATATTCCACCATGTCCGTGCGCTCCGGTTCCCCGTGGACCAGCACGTCAAGCCCGAGGGCCTCCTGATGCCCGACGATTTCCCGGATGGTATCTTTCAGGAAAGCTTCGTAGGCGGCGGGGGAGAGTTCGCCCTTCCGGTATTCGCGTCTTGCCTTGCGGATAGCCTCCGTTTGTGGATAGGAACCGATGGTCGTGGTCGGGAACAACGGCAGATTGAAGGCTTCCTGCTGTTTCCTGCACCGATCGGCATAAGGGCTTTTCCGGTTGAGCATCTCTGGGGTGACGTTTCTGCACCGTCTGCGGGCGGCGGGATCAAACGTTTTCATGTTGAGGTGTCAGCTTTCGATGGCCAGTCGGTTTTCGTTGAGGCACTCCGGAGACCACTCGCGGTGGATCGTTTGCCCCAACAGGGCGATCTCGCCGCACTTCTGAACGGCAAAGGCCATCCAGTTCCTGATTTCGGGATCGAGACTGGTTTCCAGTTCCAGATCAACGGGCACATGCAGCAGCGAGGAGCTTGAACCGACGAACAACCTGTCGCTCCCGAGCTTCAGCGCTGCGTTCCGCAAAGAAGAAAGCGCTGCGGCGCAATTGGTCTTCCATATGTTGCGGCCATCGACGACGCCGAGCGAAAGGTGCATATGCTCTGGCAAAGCCGCCAATACGCCGGAAAGCTGAGTGGGTGCCGCGTACAGGTCGAGATGCAGCTCGCTGCATTCGGATGCCAACGCCGTATCGAGGTTATCCCTAATGGAACCGAAGTACAGGCCGTCAACTCGCTGCGGAGTGAAACCGGCTACCGTCACTGGGAAAACGATCTGACGCCTGACGATACGCCGTATGAGGCGGGTATGGGCTTCGGCGTGAAGCTGTACAAGGGAAATTTCGTCGGTCGGAATGCGCTTATCGTTCAGAAGGCCCGCCCGCTCACCAAGCGCATGATCCAGATTGTCCTGAAGGACAGCAAGCCGAAGCTGTACGGCAATGAACCCGTTTACCGGGACGGCAAGAATGTCGGAGAGCTGACCTCCGGGACCTATGCCTTCAAAATAGGTGCCGCCACTGGTTTTGCCTACGTGCACCGGGAAGACGGCGCGGCCGTCGATCTCGCATGGCTGGATGCCGATTGGGAAGTCGAGGTGCAGGGGCAAATGGTGCCCGTCTCTGTAAGCTTCAGCTCCCCCTATATGATCCCAAGAACGAGCGCGTGCGCATGTAGCCTGTTCCTTCCCGTCCCCCTTCGCAGGGAGGGAAACGGGAAGGGGCTTCCGCCGTTATCCCCAAGAGGAGAGTTCCATGCAGATACACGTATGCGTAAAGCATGTGCCGGATTCCGGCGCGCTTATCGAGCTGTCCGGAGAGAAGTCCTTCGCCGAGGGCAACGTCAAATTCATCCCCAACCCGTTCGACGAATACGGAATCGAAGAAGCCCTCAAGCTGAAAGGCGACGGCGAAGTGATCATCGTCTGCGCCGGGAACACGGGAGCGGTTTCCTCCATCCGCGCCGCGCTGGCTATGGGAGCGGATTGCGCCATCCATGTTGTGACGGAAGGGCCTTTCACCGATTCCGCGCTGATGGCGGAAGCCGTCGCCAAGGTCATCCGTCAGGACGGCTCGCCGGATATGGTCTTTACGGGAAAGCAGAGCATTGACAGCCAAGGCGGCCGGTTCCCCTATTTTCTTGGCCAAAGAGCTGGGGATGCCCGTCATCAACGATGTCAGCGGGCTGAGGTCCGGGACGACTGCGTTATCACCTCCCGCGAAGTCGGCGGCGGCGTGCGCCAGCGCCTCCGCGCAGCCCGTCCGTGCAGGGGCCTGAACCATCCCCGTTATCCCAAGTTGCCCGACATTATGAAGGCCAAGAAGAAACCGGTGCAGGAAATTCCGGTTGCTTCCCTTGAATTGGCCGAACGCTGCTCTCTATCACTCGAAAAGCTGGAGCTGCTGCCGGAACGCGCCGGGGCTAGGATGTTCGACGGCGATCTGAGCGCTCAGATCCGGGAGCTGTTGCGCGTCCTGCGCGAAGAAGAACGAGTCCTCTAAAGGAGATCGCCATGACGAAGGTTGCAGTTATTCTCGAATCCGACGGCCACGGCGTAAAGGATTCAGTCCATGCGGCGCTGACGCTCGCCGCCGCTTTCGGCTCTGTCATCGCCCTGACGACGTCTCCCGCCGAAACGGTTCTCGATGCATGCGCACGCTACGGTGCCGCCAGGATCATCACCGTCACCGGCCCGGGGGATTTGTCCCTCAGGCCCGATCTGCGCGCCACCGCGTTCGCGGAATGCATCAAGGCCGAAGACAGTACGAATGTGATCGCCATCCATTCGATGGAAGGGAAAGACACGCTGGCCCGGATCGCCGTGGAGCTCAGTGCTGCGTTCGTCGGCGACTGCCTTGGCATCGACGTGGCGGCTCGTTCCGTGAAGAAAAGCTATTTTGCGGGCAAAGTCCTGGCGTCGCTGGGCGTGCCTGGCGAGGTCGCCCTATATGGGCTTCGGCCCAACGTCCTCCCAGCGATGGAAAAACCTTCCCAGCCTGAAAAGGGGACGTTCACGGCCTCGGTCGAGGATTCCACGGGCGCTGTGACCGTCATCGAAACACTGGGAGGAGGCGCCGGATCGGCTGATCTTTCCGAAGCGACCGTCATCGTGTCCGGCGGTCGGGCGATGGGTGATGCAATGCAATTTCGCCATACTGGAAGCGTTGGCCGCGAAACTCGAAGCTGGCGTGGGCGCATCCCGCGCGGCCGTGGATGCCGGATACGCACCGCATACCATGCAGGTCGGGCAGACAGGGAAGACCGTGAGTCCGAACCTCTACATCGCTTGCGGCATTTCAGGCGCGGTGCAGCACTACGCGGGCATCAAGACCGCAAAGGTCATCGTGGCAATCAATAAGGACAGGGACTCCCCCATTTTTTCCAAATGCAATTACGGCATCGTGGGCGATTTGTTTGAAGCCGTTCCCGCACTGACCAAGGCTTTGGGCTGAATGATCCGCCCGCGTTCCGTTCGCGGGGCGCGGGCGTCGTGTAGGAGAATCAGCCCGAGGAGTCCCCGCTGAAGCGGAAAAGAGGCAGCCCCCTTTCATCGTCCGGGAGAACATCATGGTATTCCTCACGTATCTCGTCATCAAGCAGCTTGTAGTGGCAGCATTGCTCGTCGGCGCTTTTGCCCTTTTCGCGGTCAGGATACGGCGTCTGATTACCTTGATGAGGAGTGTAAAGGGGGCGATCCCGGTTCCCCTGCCGCACCTGTCCACCCAGGGGGACCAGGCGGAATGCGGTCTTTTCGAGCGGGTGAAAATTTTTTTCACGGATGTCATCGGCCAAAACAATGTCCTGCGCAAGCCGGGTATCGACCTCGCGCACACCGCCATTTCCTTCGGTTTTTTGTGCATCCAGCCGCACTCGCTGGAACTCATGATCCGGGGCGTGTTCCCCTCCTTTTCCGTGCACGCGCTGTTCCCCTCGGGCTATGCCGTGTTTATGACCGTTGCGGACGTCATGGGCACCTTCTGTTTGTGCGGTTTCTTCTATGTGCTTTACAGGCCGCTGGTCCTGAAGCCCTCCTATCTTCCGGAAAGCCGCGACGCCTTCATGATTATCCTGTTTACGATGCTCATCGTGGCGACGTTCCTGTTCCTCAACGCACTGGCGACGGTTTCTCCCTATGCAGCGAACGGCGAAGTGCTGACGGGTCTGCCCGTGTCCGGTGCTCTCGCCGCCCTGTTCGGGATGAGCCATTGGCCTCCGGTTGTTCAGAACGCCGCCTTTGAGGCCGTCTATTGGATTCACCTCATCACCATCCTGAGCTTCCTCGTCTACATTCCCGGCTCCAAGCATCTGCATCTGCTCGCGGCCATACTCAATGTGGTTTTGGAGCCTCTGCGCGTGGAAAAGGCCATAGGCAAGACCTATGTGGAGGACGAGGATGCCGAAACCTTCGGCCTGGGCATCATCAACGAGGTGACGTGGAAGCAGTGCCTCGACCTTTACTCCTGTACCGAGTGCGGGCGCTGCGCGGAACAGTGCCCGGCGGCCAAGACGGGGAAGTCCCTTTCGCCCCGAGAGTTTATCCATGACCTGCGGACGGAGCTCTTTGAAAACGTCGATGCGATCCTACGTGGCGACGCGATGTTACGGCCCATCATCTGGGAAAACGGCCATATTCTTCCTTCCCAGCTCTGGGACTGCACGAGCTGCCGCGCCTGTGAGGAGGTATGCCCGGTCAACATCCAGCATTTGGATTTCATGTTTGAACTGCGTAAACATCAGGTATTGATGGAAGCTGCGTTTCCGGCCGAACTCGGTGACACGTTCACGAACCTTGAAAACCAATCCAATCCGTGGGGGCTCCCCGGAGCTTCCCGCGGCGACTGGGCCAGGGGGCTTGATATTCCGCACATCTCGGAATGTCCCGACGCTGAAATTGTTTATTTCGCGGGTTCCGCCCTCAGTCTTGAGGATCGCGGCAAAAAGGTGTCGCAGGCGCTCATGCGCGTGCTCAAGGCCGTCGGTGTCAAGATGGCGATCCTCGGTGCGGATGAGCAGGATTCCGGGGATGACGCCCGGCGCAGCGGCAACGAATACCTTGCTCAGACGATCATACAGGTCAATGTGGAGATGCTGAACGGATACGGAGTGAAAACCATCCTGACGGCCTGTCCCCATACCTTCAATACCCTAAAGAACGAATATCCGGATTTTGGCGGCCGGTAACGCGTCCTGCACCACACGGAGTTTCTCGATCAGCTGTTGCGCTCCCGCCGTCTGCGTCTCCCATCCGCACAGGATTTTCCTGTCCGCGTCTACACATACCACGACTCCTGTTATCTCGAGCGGTGGAACGGGATTTTCGAGGCTCCCCGGAACATTCTGCGCCTGATCGGCGGCACGGTTGCGGAGATGGAAGCCTCGCACGCGAAGAATCTCTGTTGCGGCGGCGGAGGGGGCGGATGTTCATGGAAGAGAACACGGGTGAGCGCATCAACCAGTTGCGCACTCGGCAGGCCCTCGCCACGGGGGCGGACGTCATCGCCGTCGCCTGCCCTTATTGCCTGACCATGTTCGCCGACGGGCTTGGTGAACTCGGCGGCAAGGCTCAGGTCATGGATATCGCTGAGATTCTGGAGGAAAGGATTTCAGCGTAGGTTTTTCATCTCGCCGCGCAACCTTTTACCATGAGGAGAAAGACATGCCCGCCTCTTACGTGAGTGATTCGAAACGGCCTTCCGCCTCCGCGGCGGCTCTGGACCCCAAACAGCACGCGGACTGGGAAATCCGCAGGACGTCGAAACGCGCATGAAGACCGTCTACCAGGTGGCGGAAGACATGGGGTTGAAGCGGGAGGAACTGCTCCCGTACGGGCACTTCATGGGGAAGATCGACTATCAGGCGGTCATGCGTCGGCGGGGAGACAGGCTGGATGGCAAATACGTCAACGTGACGGTCATCACGCCGACCCCTCTTGGGGAGGGCAAATCCACCACGACCATCGGCCTCGTCCAAGGGCTCGAACGGCTCGGCAAAAAAGCTTCCGCCGCCATCAGGCAGCCTTCGGGCGGCCCCACAATGGGGGGAAGGGATCCGCCGCGGGTGGCGGGCGTTCCCAGTGCATTCCGTTGACCCAGTATTCGCTGGGGGTCACCGGAGACATCAACGCCGTGATGAACGCGCACAACCTCGCCATGGTGGCGCTGACGTCCCGTATGCAGCATGAGCGCAACTACGATGATGAAAAGCTCCTCAAGCTTTCAGGAAAGCCCCGCCTGAACATCGATCCGACCACCGTGAAATGGGATGGGTCATCGACTTCTGCTGTCAGGCCCTGCGCAATATCGTCATCGGCATGGACGGGGTGAATGGAAAATCCGACGGCTACATGATGCGTTCCCGTTTCGACATAGCGGTTTCCTCGGAGGTGATGGCGATATTGGCCGTAGCAAAGGATCTAAAGGACCTGCGCCGCAGGATGGGCCGCATTATCGTTGCCTATGATCGTGACGGCAAACCCGTCACTACGGCGGATCTTGAAGTGGACGGGGCCATGACGGCGTGGATGGCTGAGGCCATCAATCCCAATCTCATCCAGACCGTCGAGGGGCAGCCCGTCCTCGTGCATGCCGGGCCGTTCGCAAACATAGCCATCGGGCAGAGCTCGATCATCGCCGACAGGGTGGGGCTGAAGCTGTCGGAGTATCATGTGACCGAATCCGGCTTTGCCGCCGACATCGGTTTCGAGAAATTCTGGAACCTGAAGTGTCATTACAGCGGGCTCAAGCCCGATGCGTCCGTCATCGTGGCCACGGTCCGCGTCCTGAAATGCTACGGCGGCGCGCCCGTGCCGGTTCCGGGCAAGCCGCTGCCTGAGGAATACGCGTAGGAAAACGTCGAGTGGGTCGAGAAGGGATGCGCCAATCTGCTGCATCATATTGGAATCGTAAAGCGTTCCGGCATCTCTCCTGTCGTTTGCATCAACGCGTTCGTCAAGGACACTCTGGCTGAAATCGCCAAGATCTGGGAATTGTGTGAAGCCGCCGGGGCGAGGGGCGCCGTTTCCCGCCACTGGGAACTCGGCGGCGAGGGGGCCGAAGAGCTGGCCCAAGCCGTTATCGAAGCGTGTGAGGATTCTACCGAACTAGTCCCCTTGTATGACTGGAACGCCCCCGTCCGTGAACGCATCGAAAAGATCGCTGTCTGTGTCTACGGCGCTGACGGTGTGGATTATGCTCCTGAGGCGATCGCCAAGCTCAAGCGGATTGAAAGCGATCCCGCACTCTCCCATTTCGGCCTCTGCATGGTGAAAACGCATCTGTCCCTTTCCGACAATCCGACCCTCAAGGGCGTGCCCAAGGGGTGGCGCCTCTCCGTCCGCGACGTGCTGACATTTGGGGGTGCCGAGTTCATCGTCCCCGTTTCCGGCAGCATTTCGCTCATGCCAGGCACGGGCTCGAATCCTTCCTTCCGCCGGATCGATGTGGATACGAATACCGGCAAGGTCAGTGGGCTGTTCTGAAAAAGTTTTCCCCTCATGCCACGGCGGCGGGAAAGCCCGCCGCCCGGAGGTTTCCCATGACTGCCGAAATCATCAGCGGAACCCAGATGAGCCGGGGTATGCTCCAGGCACTTGCGGCGGAAGTCGCTGAGATGAAGGAAGGAGCGCCACGGCGCGGTCCCCGGGCTTGTCACTATCCCTGTGGGCGAGAGCCCCGCCTTAGTGAGCTATGTCACGCTCAAGGTGAAGACCGCCTTGCGGCTGGGATTCAAGGAAGTTCAGGAAAACCGTCCCGCTGATATCCCGGAGGCGGAACTGCTCGAACTTATCGATCGGTACAACCGCGACGTCTCCATACACGGCATCTTGGTCCAACTGCCTCTCCCCCCCCACATCAGCGAGGAGCGCGTCATCAACGCCATTGATCCCGAAAAGGACGTAGTCGGCTTTCATCCGGTCAATCTTGGGAGGGTGGTGCTTGGCGGCGGGAGAGGCTTTTTACCCTGTACGCCTGCGGGTATCCGCAAAATGATCGTCCGCTCGGGGACGGATACGCGCGGAGCGGAGATTGTGGTGGTGGGGCGCTCAAACATCGTCGGCAAGCCCATTGCCTTGATGATGGGGCAACGGGGCGTCGACGGCACCGTGACGCTGGTCCACACGCGGACCCGGGATCTCGCCGGGCATTGCCGGAGGGCGGACATCCTCATTGTCGCCGCCGGGGTGCCCGGCCTGGTGCGGCCGGAATGGATCAAGCCGGGAGCGACGATCATCGACGTCGGAGTCAACCGCATTGGTTTTAATGAAGAAACGGGCAAGGCGGTTTTGGCCGGGGATGTGGATTTCGAGGAAGCCCGCAAGGTTGCCGGAAAGATTACGCCCGTTCCCGGCGGGTAGGGCCCATGACCATTGCCATGCTCATGAAGAATACCGTGGAATCCGCAAAACGCCGCTTAACGGAAAGATAGGGATCGGGTCTTCGGCGGAGTTTCTCTAAGGAGTGTCGCATATGGCCAAGACAGCAATGGTGCTCTCGCCCGCCGAACTTGTGTGCGCGGCGATCGCCGCAGGAGAGAAGAAAGCCGGGCTGGTGTGGAGGAAACAGGTGCTCCTCGGCATCCTTGCCGGAGCCTTCATCGCCTTTGCCTCCGCCGCGTCGAACATGGCCGCGTTCCATTTATTGGGACGGCCCGAAACCTATGGGCTCGGCAAGTGCCTTGCCGGAGCCATTTTCCCGGTGGGGCTCATCCTGGTGGTTGTGGCCGGAGGAGAGCTGTTCACGGGCAATACACTCATAGGCGTGGCGGCTGCGGAAGGGCGGGTACGGCTCGGTGCGCTGATTTTTGTCTACGCAGGCAACTTTACGGGGTCAGTGCTCATCGCCCATATGACCTATGCGTCAGGTCTGCTTGCCAGCGGGGCAGGGGAGCTTGGCGGGGTGACCATCAAAATCGCTTTTTACAAGACGTTCCTTGAGTTCATTCCCGCGTTCTACCTCGGCGTCATGTGCAATTGGCTCGTGTGCCTTGCCGTATGGATGGCATGGGCGGCGCGGGACATGGCGGGCAAGCTCTTCGCCGTTTATTTCACCATTATGTATTACGTCCCGGCAGACATTTTTGCCAAGGCAGATCCCATGCTTGCCGCCGCTTCGGGGCTTTTTCCCTAGGCGCTGGAAGGGCTCGGCTGGGGGCGTTCCTGGCAAACAATCTCCTCCCCGTAACGCTGGGAAATATCGTGGGCGGTCTGTGCTTCGTCGGCATGGCGTATTGGTTTGCCTTCCGTGAGCCCGCGAGGGAGCGGGCGGCGGAGACGACTCAGTCGACGGTGTTTCCGGCGGAATCCGAGAGAGAGCCTATACGCCGTTTTTCATAGCGATGCGGTATGGAGGGGCGGATGAAAGACATACAGAAAACCCCGGCGAATGTGCCGATCTCCATCGACTGCGTGGGCGTCAGAGGTGTCCGTCTGCCGTTTGGGGTGAAGGAATACGGAAGCGGTTCGGACGGAAGGCATCAGCGTACCGTGGCTATCGTGGACGCGGTCGTGAACCTCCTCCCGGACGCGCGGGGAACCCACATGAGCCGTTTCATCGCCATTCTTCAGACGTGGGCAGAGACGCGGGACGCTCTTGACTATGCCGCACTGGCGGATCTGCTCAGGGAGATCCGCGGGAGGCTGGAGGCGCGTTCCGCGGCGGTGACGTTCCGGTTCCCTTTCTTCATGACGAAGCGAGCCCCCGCCACGGGTAACGCGTCGCTTTCCGGCTACGACTGCACCCTCACGGGAAATTGGCCTGAGGGACTGCCCGGTCCTGTGTTTGAGCTCGGCGTCGTCGTCCCCGTGATGACGATGTGTCCCTACGTAGGGCGGTTTGTGGTGGAAGCGGAGAGTTTCGAGTCCATTCACGCTCACAATGCCTTCGCTCGCGTCGAAGGCCACGGCCCGAGGGCTGCGTAGATCACACCGTATTTTCCCGCATGTTGCGGGCAACGTCGGTCCGCTCCGGCCCGGCACCATCTCCCACAAGACGACAAACGCGTTACTGGCGCGGGTTGTCCGCCCCGGCCCGACGTTTCGCGTTCGTTCCGGGGCGGTGTCTGAGGCCCGTTGGATCCGCCGGGTCACGGCGGGCGTCACCTTTAACCCGAAGGAGGTTTTTCCGGCAGCGGGAACCTACGTTTACCAACCTTTACAAGATTCAGGAGAAACGTATGCGCCTCAGAAAGTTGTTCTGTTGTTGTCTCACCGTGTTGTTGTGCCTTATCCTGTCCGCCCCCGCTTTCGCCGCCGAGCCCATCAAGGTCCGAACCGCGTGGATGGACGAACATGAAACCTTCCTCATCTGGTATGCCAAGGAAAAAGGCTGGGACAAGGAAGTCGGGCTGGACATTGAAATCTTGTATTTCGGTTTCGGTATGGCCATCCTGAACGCGCTCCCCGCTGGCGAATGGGTGTATGCCGCGATGGGCGCCGTACCCGCTATGATGGGTGCGCTCCGCTATGACACCTACGTCATCGGCAATGCAAACGAGGAAGCCCTTATCAACCGCGTGCTGGTCCGGCCGGACAGCCCCATCGCCAAGGTGAAGGGCTGGAACAAGGACTATCCCGACGTCCTCGGCAGCCCCGAAACCGTGAAGGGCAAGACCTTCCTGACCACCACGGTGTCGTCGGCCCACTACGGCTCCGTGTCCTCGGCCTCACCGAGAAGGACATTGTAATCAAGAACATGGATCAGGCGCAGGCGCTCAGCGCCTTCGAGAACGGCATTGGTGACGGCGCGGTCCTGTGGGCTCCGCACGCCTACGTGGGCGAGGCTAAGGACTGGGTGCTCGCGGCCAATCCCAAGTTGTGCAGGCTTGCAAGCCCCTGTGTGCTCGTCGCGGACCGCAAGTACGCCGACGCACATCCCGATGTGACCGCCAAGTTCCTGTCCATTTATCTGCGCGCTGCGGACATGCTCCAGCATGAACCGCTGGAATCTCTGGTTCCCGAGTACCGGCGTTTCTTTATGGAATGGGCGGGCAAGGACTACTCGGCGGAACTGTCCCTGCTTGATCTCCAGACGCATCCCGTCGCCAACCTCGACGAACAGCTCGCCATGTTCGACGCCTCCAAGGGGCAGAGCAAGGCGCAGTAGTGGCAGAGCGAAATGGCCAAGTTTTTCGCGGGAATCGGGAGCATCAACCCAGCCGAACTCAAGAAGGTGGAAGATGGTTCCTATGCGACCGACAAGTTCTTGAAGCTCGTCAAGAAGCCACTGCCTTCCTACAAGTAGACAAAGGAAAGTCCCCTACCCCCGCAGGGAAGGCTCCGGCCTTCCCTTTTGTGTGAAAAATGAATAGAATCAATGAATTTTTGATTCTATTTTATGTATTGGAATCTTCTTAAAAATATATCGCTATAATTGACGTAGATCTCATACAAAGTGATTATGAAATTTATAGTGTTAAGATAATTTTTTCAGGCAATAAGTATGACATTTGTAATGTAGCCATTTCTTGGGGTGAAAAGCTGCTTCTCAGTGTAAATTTTCCTGTA
>ENA-ORUF01001525-ORUF01001525.1-human-gut-metagenome-genome-assembly--contig:-NODE-1525-length-24134-cov-3.064994_pt1 | contig 24134 bp, 21 predicted proteins | sample MGYA00242077_ERZ509203 | MGnify/ENA primary metagenome ERZ509203 (study PRJEB26280, sample SAMEA2338834) | human gut metagenome | biome: human gut; feature: human-associated habitat; material: faeces... | reverse complement strand
GCCCGGTGGGGCAGGTCTCCTCATTGCCCTCCAGATAGCGGGAAGCGTACAGACGCAGCTTCTGCCCCAGCACATTGCCGCCGCCGTCCAGGTTGAAGTAGCTGTGATTGGTAAGGTTGATGATGGTGTCTGCGTCCGAGGAGACCCGGTAATCCATGCGGAACAGGTTGTCGTCGGTGAGGGTATAGCGCACCGCGATCTTCAGATTTCCCGGGAAACCATCCTCTCCGTCGGGGCTTCCCGCCTCCATCAGCAGGGTGTCGCCAAAGGCTTTGCTCTGGTACAGCTTGGTGGGAAAAGTGCCGTGCAGGTGGTTCTTGCCATTGTTCGGCTCCAGGTGATAGGTGCGTCCCCCTACGCTGAAGCAGGCATTCTCGATACGGTTTGCATAGCGGCCCACAAATGCGCCGCAGCAGGTGCTGCCAGAGGAGCAGAAGTCCTCCTCATAATCTGCCATGGTGTCATGGCCCAGCACTACGTCCACCGGCCCGCACTTAGCCGGTACCACAATGCTGCGCACCACGCAGCCATAGTTCAGCACACTTACGGTCAACCCGCCGGGGTTGGACAGGATGTATTCGGTGACCTTGTCACCGGCCTTGGTCACACCAAAAGGCTGGGAGCGGATCTGTGCCATGGGGTATCGCCTCCTTGCCGGGAGCCCGGCCCTTGCCGACTCCCTCGTTGTATCGTGCAGTTTACAAAAACTGCCACGTTCTGTATTTATCATTATAACACAATCCATCAAAATTTGTGTGGATTTTTTTAGGAAATCTCGCCAAATTTCAGATTCTTTTCTTGTGGGTATTGTCCGCCTTCATCCAGCAGGAGAGCTGCCCCGCAAAAAACACCCCGCCCGCACAAAAAAAGCGCCCCCCGCAGGGTGCGCTTGCAAAACAGTCAGGTCTGCGGTGCATAGATCCGCACAGCCTGGCGGTAACAACGGACGAAATAGACCATCTCCGCAATGGCAGTAATGATCCAGGAGCAGGGGTACAGCAGGTACAGCGCCGGAATGGTGTGGAAGTGAGCAAAGATCGTGTATACCCAGATCACCCGGAACACGCAGGAACCCAGGATCACAATGATCGTGGGCACCACGGTATGGCCCAGACCACGGGCAGCCGCAATGGTGCAGTCCATAAAGGCGGAGATGCAGTAGGCCAGTGCCATGACCGTGATCCGCTTCATGCCTGCGTCAATGACCGCCTCCTCGGTGGTGAACAGCGCCAGGAACTGCCGCCCAAACACCAGCAGCCCGCCGCCCAGCACCAGGCCCACCCCAAACGAGTAGCACAGAGAGATGACGAAGCTCTTCTTTACGCGGTCGATCTTGCCTGCACCATAGTTCTGGCTCATGAAGCTGGCGCAAGCCATATAGAAGGCCGCCATCACATCATAAAGCAGAGCATCGGCGTTGGCGGCGGCAGAGTTGCCCTTGACCATCAGAGAATCAAAGGAGTTGACGCCTGCCTGGATAAACAGGTTTGCAATGGCAAAGACCGCATTCTGAAAGCCAGCCGGCAGACCCAGGGCCAGGATGCTCCGGGTCATGGCCGGGTCCAGCCGGGCACTGCGCCAGTCCAGGGCGTAGGTGTCCTGCACACGGGTCAGCGCCCGCAGGATCAGCCAGGCCGAAACACACTGCGACAGCGCACTGGCCAGGGCCACGCCCACCACGTCCAGACGGCAGAAGATGACAAAGAACAGGTTGAGCGCCACATTCAGCACGCCTGCAAAGGAGAGGTAGATCAGCGGCTTTTTCGTCTCGCCAATGGCGCTGAATACGGCGCTGCCGTAGTTATACAAAGCCAGGGCAGGCATGCCCAGAAAATACACCCGCAGATACAAGATCGCCCCAGGGAGCAGATCCTCCTTGGTGTTCAAAAGCCGCAGCAGGGCAGGGGAGCCTGCCAGCCCGATGACCAGCAGGATAAAACCCGCTGCCAGGCTGACGATCAGCGCCGAATGGACCGTATTATGCACGCCCTTCTCGCTGCGGGCACCATAGAACCGGGCCACCAGCACGTTGATGCCGTTGCTCAGGCCGATCAGAAAACCCGTGAACAGGGTAACGAAGATGCTGGTGGACCCCACCGCGCCCAGGGCTGTGGAGCCTGCAAACCGCCCGACCACCGCAATGTCGGACATATTGAACAGCACCTGCAACAGGTTGGACAGGGCCAGCGGCAGGCTGACCAGCAGGATCTGCCGCGCCAGCGGCCCCTCGGTAAGGGTCATTTTCTTGGAGCTCATAGTCTTTTTTTGTATTCCTTTCCACACAAGCAACCCGGCCTGCGCACACCGCAGACCAAGCTCTATTATATAGCCTATTTTATAGTTTGCAAGATGGTTTTTTCCGCCGGGGAAATTTCCTTTTGACCGCCGCCGTCCATACAAAAAAGAGCCCCATCTCCCTGGCCGTTTGTGCGGCGCAAAAAGATAGGGCTTGGGCTGCTGCCCTTGCTCTCAGATGCAGTCCCGGCCTTCCCGGATCGGTGGCTGTGGAGCCTGGGGGTTGGGCGGCTGAGGCTGTGCCTCCGGCATCAGGGCGTCGTCCGGCGTTTCGATGTCAGCTGCCGGGGTCATCCCGGCAACGCTGGCAGAAACCTGCTCTTTCATACCAGACCAACCTTTCCTGCGTGCCAAAAAACAGGCAGTTTCACCTGTCTTTCCAGCACTAACCACATTTTACCGCAAAACACAGAAACTTTCCAGCGACAATGTGGCAGAAAATGTTGTTTATGGCTCTTTTTTAGCCAAAATGAAAGAAACTTGTGCAAAATGCAGAAAAATGCGCCGTCATAAAAACTTCTGCGCAGAATGGGGCAGCTCTCCTGGCTTTCAAATAATATCATTCCAGACCCACCCCAAAAAACAATTTCACTGCCCGCTGCTGCACTTGTTCCACCTGCGGGACAAACCATTCCGTGTAATTGCTGGCATCCTTATAAAGGTGCAGCACCGTATTCAGCCCCTTCATCCTGTTACCGCCAAATACAAAGTGGTTGGGCGCACAGTAAAAGTTCAGTGCCGCTGCACAAATGATCAGGCTCAGATTCAGCAGCAGAAAAAACGTGCACTGCTCCACAACTGTGCCGGGGTCAGGTTTTTTCGGCGGCCGTTTTCGAGCATTTCCATCTCAGTCCAGGTGTTCCGTCACATCCATCAGCTGGGTGATGATGCAGTCTGCGGCGGACTGATCCAGCGGCTCGCCGTGGCGGGGCTTCAGTGCTAGTACCTTCAGCCCTGCCGCCTTTGCGGAGGCAATGCCTGCGGGAGAATCCTCCACCGCAATGGCCTTATCTGCCGTCAGCCCCAGTGCCTTCAGTGCCTTGAGATAGATATCCGGTGCAGGCTTATGGGCGGCGCAGTCCTCGCCGCTGAAGGCAAAATCCACCATCGCTTTCAGCCCGCCCTCCGTGAGCATCTTCATGATATCCGGCGCTGCGCTGGAGGACGCCACCGCCACCTTCAGTCCACGGCTGCGCAGCACATTCATCAGCGTCTCTGCCTGCGGGTCGGTAAGCTTGCCGTAAGGGGTGGGGCGGGCTTTGCGGTACTCACGGTAAGCCATCAGCATCTCCTGACGGCGCACAGGGTCGTTGGGAACAAGGGCTTCCCAGATGGCTTTTTCGTTGGAGCCGATGAAGTTGCCCTCCGGGATGGGGATGTCGTTTTCCAGCAGAAAGTTTTTACGGCGGTTCTCATAGTAATATTCCGTGTCGGCCAGCACCCCATCCATATCAAAGATCACTGCTTCGATCATACTTCATTTCCCTCTTTTTCAATAAAAAGAGGGGGAGGGGCAAGGCCCCTCCCCCCAAGCAAGTGTGGGTCAATCTCCCAACGGGATCTTTCTGCTTAGTACTCCAGCTTCCACATATAGCGGCGAAGGGTCAGCGGATGCTGACGGACGTAGGACAGCTCCTCAGCATAGACGCGGAACACGGCGGTGTGCATCAGCGGGTTGAAGTAGGTGATGACGCTGCTGTCCACAGCATTGCCCAGACCGTAATCCTTTGCATCCACAACGGTGGTCAGAGCATCGAAGCGGTGCAGGAAGGTCAGTGCGCGGGCGTCCACGGGACGGGTCTTGCCGTCGTTCATCAGCAGGATGAAGGGTACGTCCTTGTCCACGATCTCGAAGGGGCCGTGGAAGAACTCGCCGCTGTGGAAGGAGCCGGAGTTGACCCACTGCATCTCCATCATCAGGCAGATAGAGGTGGAGTAAGCGACCTCCATGGAAGCGCCGCTGGACATAACGTAGACGACGGGAGCGTCCTTGTACTTCTCAGCGAACTCCTTGGCAGACTTGCGGGCAGAGTTGGCAGCGTTCTCGGCAGCCTCGAACACGTTGGTCAGGCCCTCGATCATCTTGTCGTACTTGTCGAAGCCCTCCACCTGCTGCAGGAGCTCCACAGCCAGCGCCAGAACGTAGCCCATCTTCTCCAGCTTAGCGGCGTAGTTTGCCTCAAAGCCGTGAACGATGGTGTAGTCAGCCTCCTTGGTCAGAGCAGAACCGGCAGCATGAGTGACGCTGATGACGGTTGCACCGGCAGCCTTTGCCACGCTGTTTGCCTTGACGGTCTCAGGGGTGCTGCCGCCCAGAGAAGCGGTGATGACCACGGTGGTGTCGCCCAGCCAATCGGGGATGTCGTAGTTGAACTCGTTGGCGGTGTAGTGTGCCACACGCAGCTTCTTGCTGCAGTTTGCAAGGAAGTACTTTGCGGGGTACAGCTCGGCCTTGGAAGCGCCGCAGCCAACAAAGGCGACGTTCTCCACGTTATGCTTTGCCACGATGTCTGCCACAATGGACTTGACGTTTGCCAGATCAATGTTATACATAATACAATCCTCCAAATCGTTTTTCTTTTTTCGACGAATCACAAATTATAAGCGTGCGGACACCTATGTAAGTCGGAGTCCTGGTTACACCAACAGACCAAGGGCGTTGATGGCAACACCGCCCACGATACAGATGCCCAGCAGCCAGCCGGTCTTGACCTTTTTGCGGATCAGGGTGTACATCAGCATTACGATGCCAAGATTCAGAATGTTCGGCAGAATGGTGTTCAGCACATCCTGCAGCACCAGACCGGTGCTTGCGAAGGTAATGGGGGTAGTCAGGCCCACCATGCTTGCCACCATGGCACCAATGACCATCAGACCCACGATGCCGCAGACGTACATCAGCTTATCCATCATGCCGCCGTTGAGCTTGGTCAGGTACTTGCTGCCCATGGTGTAGCCCAGCTTACCGGCAAACCATGTGACCAGCACCGTGGGGACAATGGAGATGACCATGGCCAGGATCGGCCCCAGGATGCTGCCCTGCTGTGCCAGAGAGATGCCCAGACCAAAAGCGATCAGGCGGACAGTGCCCTGGAAGAAGGAGTCACCCACGCCGGACAGGGGGCCCATCAGCGAGGTCTTGACGGCGTTGATGGTCTCCGGGTTGAAGTTCTCACGGTCGGCAGCGTACTGCTCCTCCATGGAGGCAGCCAGACCCAGCGTAAAGGCACTGGTCTGCGGGGTGCAGTTGTAGAACGCCATCTCGCGCTCGTAGGCTTCCTTTTTGTGCGCCAGCTGCTCGGGGTCATTCTCATCCGGGTACAGCTCGTCCAGCGTGGGAGCGATGCCGTACAAAAAGCCCATGTTCATCTGACGTTCGTAGTTCCAGGAGGCCTGAATGTTCAGGGAACGCCACATAAACTGGAAGTATTTCTTGAAGTCGCTGCGCTTTGCAGTCTTGGTCGCGTTGCTCATTTCAGCTTCCTCCTATCAAAGGTCATCATCATCTTCCAGCGGGTCGTAGTCCGCATTGGCAACAGCTGCACCGGCAGCGACTGCGGCGGGTGCGCCTTTGCCATACTTCAGGCCGGTCAGGATCACAGCCAGAATTGCGGCAAAGATCGCCACAGCGGTAACATCCAGACCCAGATAGCCCACAAAGAAGAAGCCCAGCAGGAAGTAAACGGTCAGATCACGGTTGAGCATAGTGGACAGCAGCAGGGCAATACCGTAAGCGGTAAGGAACTTACTGCCAAGGTTCAGGCCATCGGTCAGCCATGCGGGGATGAAAGCCACGATCTTCTGCACCAGATCCGTGCCGAAGTAGACGGACAGGAAAATGGGGATGAAGTACATCAGGCTGTACAGCAGCGTGCCCCAGACAATGTGCATGCTCCATGCCTTGCGGAACTTACCTTCTGCAATGGCGTGGTCGGCAACGTGGGTCAGGTTGGACAGGATGGTGCGCATCAGCACGCCCAACATCTGGCCCAGAACAGCGATGGGAATGGCCAGTGCCAGTGCGGTCTCGGCAGACGCATCGGTCAGGATGGCAAAGGCTGCGCAGATGATGGCCGCCATGTTCATATCCGGGGGTGCAGCTGCGCCGATGTTCACGATGCCAAGGCTCATCAGTTCGATGGATGCGCCAAGGGTCAGGCCGGTCTGCAGATCACCCAGCAGCACACCGACAATGGTGCAGGTGATGAGCGGACGCTCGAAGTTCATGCGGCCCAGAATGCGCGAGTCCAGAATACAGAACACGCCAACCAGACCCAGAAGCAGTGCGGTAACAAACATGGGTCAATTCCTCCTTCTTATCTCCTTACGATCAGGTGTGATCGATGGGTACTACCTTAAAGGTGGGCGTCTGCTGGCTGTAGATCTTAATGCCACTATCCAGCAGCTTCTGGGTGTCGGCCTGCTCCTCCGGGGTCAGGAACACCGACTGGTCAAAGGCCACGGAGCCGGGCTTGTTTGCCACAGCGCCGTAGTTGATCTCTTTGATCTTGGGGTATGCCTGGCAGAACTTGAGCAGTGCAGCGGTGTTGCCGAAGATCATCATGATATTCTCGTCCAGCTGCTCCACCTTGGGCATCTTGGCGATGGCTTTGTCCACCGTGAAGATGTTCACCCGGACACCGGCGGGCTTGCTCAGCAGCAGGGCGGACTTTTTCATCTCGTCGTTGGCGGCGTCATCGTCCACCACGATGATGCGCTGTGCGCCCACATGGCCGGTCCACGAGAACACCACCTGACCGTGCAGCAGGCGGTAGTCCAGACGGACTAATTTGATCATAGGTCATCCTCCTCATCTTGGGCTGCGTTTTTCAGCAGCAGGTTACAATCAATGATCTGCGCCTTGGCATCCGCAATGCACTCGGCCAGTTCGTCCTGTGTCAGGGCTTCGTCGTTGGAAGCGAGGGTCAGCACCAAAGAAGCGTTCATGCCGCAGATCAGGTGCACCGCCGGATACTCCGGCAGCAGGGTCAGCATCTCGTTGTTCACGCTGCCGCCCATCACATCGGTCACGATGTACACAACATCCTCTGCCGCAAAGTCCTCCAGCAGCCGGCGTGCCGCCACCGTGATAGGCTCAGTCTCATCCCGCAGGGTGGCAAGGACATAAAGGTTCGGCAACTCGCCAAGGATCATCTGCACGGTGTCCTTCATGCCGGCGGACAGCCCTCCGTGCGAAGCAAGAATGATTCGGTTCATACGCATCCACGACCTTTCTTGTTTTTCCTTCGTCTCTTCGGTGTTCGTGTCGTCTCATTCGTCATAGACGTCATAATCGTCATGTACATAGTACCACATTTTGCACAGACGTCAAGAGATTTTTCTAAAAAATCTTTACTTTGGTAAAGTGCACAAAGCATTTCCCCTATGTTTTAGCAGTTTCACGAACAATTCTCCTTGGAACGACAAAAAGAGCGTCTTTTCCGGGTGGAAAAGACGCTCTTGGGGGACAGAATTCTGCCCTTAAAACTCAAACATATACCGGCTTCCAATGTAATACTGCCGCCCGATGCACAGCGGGTGGTCATATTGGTCATGGAAGTAGACGTTCAGATACAGCAACGGCTCGCCCATCGAAAGGTTGAGCAGCTGTGCCTGTTCTGCTGTGGCGCGCACTGCCTCAATGCGCTGACGGGCGGTCGTCGCAGGACGCAGCCCGGAGATGCGCTCAATCGTGTCAAACATGGAAATATCATTGAGGTTCTCGCTCATCAGATTTTTATAAGGCTCATAAGGCAGGAACAGGTTCTCCAGAAATACCGGCTGACCATCGGCGGTGCGCAGACGCTGGATATAGATGAGCAGCGCATCCGAGCCCACCTGGAAGAAAGTTTCTTCATCCTTACGCACCGGCACGATCTGACGGTTCAACAGCCGTGCACCCGACACCATGCCATTTTCTTTGCAGGTCTCCGTAAAGCTGGCAGTATTTCTGCCGCTGGTAAACTTGCGATGGATGCGGGGCTTACTGACAAAGGTGCCGCGCCCCTGCATTTTGACCAGATACCCTTCGGCGCACAGTTCTTCCACGGCACGGCGCACCGTGATGCGGCTGACAGAGTACTCCGCACTCAGTTCCGGCTCCGGGGGGATCTTCTCATTGGTTTTGTATTTTCCGCTCTCGATCGCGGCACGAATGTCATCCTTTACCTGCTGGTAAAGTGGGACGACAGCACTATCATTGATCGCCATGAAATACCTCACTCTCAAATTGAGTATATCGTCATAAACATTATATTCATCTCATGGTTATGATAGTCTTTATTTTGCGAATTGTCAAGCAAAACCTGCGGTTCATTCTTTGTGCGAGGTGACGAACTTGCCGCATTGAGCAGGGCGCCCCATTTTCCAGTGCCCTGCCGGGAAGAATCCAAAGAGCGGCGGAACGCTCGTTGGCACACGACTTTGCTTGCAAAGTCGTGTGTGTTACACCTTGGTTCCGGCTGATGCGGAAAAGGAGCTGCGAAAGGCTCCTGCAAGCACCTGTTCTGCGGCAGAAGGATGCACGGATGGGCGTGGCAGTTGATGGTCTCCGCCCACCATGACGGTAGCAGAGTTCCTGATGGACTGGCTGCCCAAGCAGTGCAGCAAGCACAAGTGGGCACCGAAAACCTATTGCAATGCAATACAGCGCCCTACATAATCGGACATGGATAACACCGACCGTGCACCCATGGCTTACAAAACAAAAAGCCATGAAATCTTTCGATCCACAGCTTCCACGATAGACATTCCTAGACGGTGATCCCCGCGCACTAAACAACAGCCCACCGGGCTGTTGTTTGCCTCGCCTGCGGCTCGGCCGTGCTGTTCGAGTCCCTTCCACGCACAAAAAAAGAAAGACCAGAACACAATGTGTTCTGGTCTTTCTTGGTGCGATGGAAGGGACTCGAACCCCCGGCCTACTGATTCGTAGGAACCAAGAAGCACTTTTTGTCCATTCTTAATTTTACGAAGAATCGTATCTTTTTACATTATATCGTCATTTTATCGTTTCTTCTCTGCTGCATTCTCTGCATTGTTTGCACTTATCTGCATCTATTTTCCAGATTTTCAATGTGCAAAATATGTGCAAAAATGTGCAGCGCCTTTTGAAGCCGGAAAAAAGCAAACTCCAGCCGTCTTTGACGATGGTCAATTTCACGCACTTTTTACCGCGTACAATTCGAGTTTCTTCATGATTCAAAACTTCATCATCAACATAGGTTCTCAGGCAGGGTTTGAGATAGACAGAACGGCCGCCACTCACGTCACAATCGTGAAGGGCGGCCATTTTCATAAATTTAAAAGAAATCCGTCCAAAAATGCGAGATCCCTTCAACCTAGGCAGCTTGGCTCTGTCTAAATCGAAGGGATCTGCATCAGAATGAGAAAAGCAGAGGTTTCAGGCAGGAAAAACTTCTGCAAGCGAATGACGTAAAATTTTAGTGGCTTAGATTTTCCTTGAATTGGACAGCTTTTTGTACCCCATAGGGGGCGTAAGTCTCACGGGTCAAGGCCGGCAGAGCCTGGGCGACAAACTCTTCCCAGCTCTCAGCCTCTTGTCGCACCAGAATAGGATAATAATAGACCCCATTTTTATCGGCGGCAGCCTGGTCGCCGGGGGCGTCCCCCACCATCAGGATGTGGTTGGGAGCATATCCCTTTTCTTTCAGGGCGGCGATGCAGGCGGCCTTGCTGCCCGCGTCCTGACAGCAGAGGACGTCCACCGAATCGGTGAGCCCGCAGCGGACCCATTCTTCTTCCACAGCTTCCCGGTTGGCGCTGGAAACGATGGCCACGTCCGCCACGCTATGGGCAGCGGCCAGGCCCTCGGCCACTCCGGCAAAGGGTTTCTTCTCCGACTCGGGCAGGGCGTCGATGGCGGCGTTGACCTTCTCAGACCAGGAGAGGGCTTTGGCCAGGGCAGGACCCTTGGCGGTCTCGATGGCCTTGGCGAGGGCCCCGTTGGAGAGTTCCGGGGCGTTCTCGGCCCAGGCGGCCAGCTCTTCCACCCCCTCGATGGGGGTGTACTGCTTGTCGATCTCGGTCAGGGCCAGAGCCAGGCCCTTGAACCGGTTGATTCCGCGGGTCATGGTGTAGAGGTTGATCTCGTTCCAGCGGTCGAGGATGGGTTTCTCCCATGCTTCGAGGCCCCACTCCTCCACCATGCAGGGGCCAAAGCAGCGGAAGTGCTTGATATCCATGGTATCCATGGCGCAGCCGTCCGAGTCCACGCAGACCAGGAAGTCTTTCTGTTTCTGGAAGATATTCAGTTCCTGCATAATAAACCTCCTTACAGGCGGGTATCCCACCGGCCGCAGAAGACGTTCTCGTCGGCGGTGCCCTTGAACTCGCTCTTGCCGGTCAGCTTCTCAATGGCGGCCCGGATGTGGTCCCGCTTGGGGGCGTAGGCGTTGACGAAGGTGTGGACCTGGGGCAGGTCGATCAGGTGGTTGGTGTAGTTCAGGCTCATGGCCACAGTGGGGATCTCCTCGTTGTACCAGGGCAGCTCCAGGCTGTGGTTGCAGCTCCAGCGCAGACGGACGTTGTTCTCCTGGGCGTAGCCCTTGACGTTGACCACGATCAGGGCCCAATCATGGGTCTTGATAAACTCTTCCCGGCTGGAATGGCCCAGCATTTTGACAAAGTTCATGGGGGAGACGCCGTTCTCCACCTCGAGGGCGTGGAAGTTGGGGCAGAGATCCACCTCGAAACCGGCCTTTTCCAGCTCTTCCACCACAACCTGTTTCACGGGGTCGCCCTTGTAGCCCTTGGAGGTGGGGGTGGAGCCGACATACACCAGGAATACCCGCTTTTTCTCGGCGGGGTTGACAGGCAGATTGCCGCGGGTATCCTTCACCAGGGTGATGCAGCTGTCGGCTGCCTGGGCAGCGTAGTTCTTGTGCTCATCGCAGCCGATGCAGTCCAGGCCGCTCTCGGCGGGGGTGCGGACCGACTCCTCGTAGAGGTGCAGGTGGGCCTTCATGCCCAGAACCCGGTGGAGGGCATCCGAGAGCCGCTCCTCGGTCAGCTCGCCCCGATCATAGGCGGCCTTGAGGTAGGCGATATCCTCGCCGATGTCGTTGGCAAAGAGGATCATATCGCAGCCCGCGATGATGGCGCCGGGGATGGCGTCCTTCCGCTTGGCGGTGGCAGTATACCCCACCATGTGGGTGGCATCGGTGATGACGACGCCGTTGAAGCCCATATCCTCCCGCAGCAGGCCGGTGAGCAGCTCGGGAGCCATGGTTGCGGGCTTGATGTCCTTATCCTGGATGCCGGGGCAGAGCTTCCGGCTCATCTCAGGCAGGGCGATATGGCCCACCATGATGGCTTCAAGCCCCTCGTTGATGAGGGTGCGGTAGACCTTGCCGAAGCTGGCCTCCCAGTCCTCGACGCTCAGGGAGTTGACCCCCATGGCCAGGTGCTGGTCCAGCTCCTCCACCCCGTCGCCGGGGAAGTGCTTGGCGGTGCAGGCCATATTCGGATTGGCGTCTTTGATGCCCTTAATGTAAGCCCGGGCGTTGGCAATGACGGTATCCGGGTCGGAGCTGAAAGCCCGGGTGTTGACGATGGTGTTCCGCCAGTTCTTGTAGACATCCACCACCGGGTTGAACATCCAGTTGGCACCGAGAGCCGAAGCCTCCCGGCCGGCCACCAGGCCCACATGGTAGGCGTTCTCGGTGCCCTGGCCCGCGCCGCACTCCACAGCGGTGGCCACAAAGGTTCCCTCCGGGGCTGCGCCGTTGCCGCCGTCGTCACAGTTGGCAGCGATCAGCAGGGGGATCTTGGTATGTTTTTGGAAGGTGGTCAGCTGGTTGTAGATCTGCTGTTTGTTGCCTCCGTTCTGCCACCGCAGGCCGCCCATGTGGGACTTGTCCAGCAGGGCTTCCACCTGCTTTTCCCCGAAGCCGGGCTGGGCCTGGAGGATCACAAAGAGCTGGCCCAGCTTTTCCTCGAGGGTCATGCCAGCGATGGAATTTTCCACCCACTGAACCTGCTCATCGCTGAGATAAAAAGGTTTTGCTTTTAGATTGACCATCAATAAATCCTCCTGGCCAAACCGTGGAATGATTCGGGTAGATTCATTCTTTTTTCAGGAAAAGGGCCCGGTTTCCCAGGCCCTTTTCCTGCCGCCTTAAATTTCTTTGCCAATCTCGCTCATCATAGGGTCCACAGCATCCAGCCAGAGCCCCTGGCCGCTGCTCTGAGCGGTTTCCCAAACCGGCAGTCCTTCGCCATTGGGGTCGCCTGTCTTGGCGAAGTTGGTCAGATACTCCACCATCGCATCGGACAGAGCGTAGTCGCCATCCGTAAAGGGCCGCCAGCAGTTTTCCAGGGTGCCGAACCAGTACCACAGGTCGGCGCTGTGGAAAGCGCCCTTTTCGTCGCCGGGCAACTGGCGGGCGAAGCAGTAAGCGTAACTGTCCACCGGCTGCTTGGCACACCAAGCCAGAGCGTCAGCCGCCAGGCCGGGCACCTGATCCTCGGTATTGCCGCCGCACAGATAGGGAACCTGGAGGGTATAGCCATCCCCCGGGAAGGAGACGTTGTCCCAGACGGGACCCATGTTGGTTGTCACACCCCGGAAGCCGTAGTTCGGGTTGCCGAACAGAGCGCCCATGGCCGCCAAAGCATCCTTGGCCGACAGGGCCCGCAGCTCCTCAAGGGTAGAGGCGCCGGTGGCTTCCTTCCAGACATTCCAGAAGTCGTATTTGGCCTCCATCCGCTCTTTGGGAGCAAAGAGGGAGGATACGTCACCTGCGCCGCTGGACATAACCACCTGCTTGACCAGATCGTTGGTTGCCCGGGTGCTGCAAAGCATCTGGACGCTGTCGGCGCCGGCGCTCTGGCCCATCAGGGTGATGTTGTCGGGATCGCCGCCAAAGGCCTCGATGTTGTCGTGGACCCACTGGAGAGCGCACAGCTGGTCATACAAGCCATAGTTGCCGGTGTGGCCCGCCTCCTCGGCCAGCTCGGGCAGGCACATATAGCCGAACAGGCCGAAGCGGTAGTTGATGGTGACGCCAATGACCCCCTGGCTGGTCCAGGCAGGCTCGTCAAAAGTCTTTTCCCAGCCGGAGCCGCCCATATATGCGCCGCCGTGGATGTAGACGATGACCGGCGCTTTCTTGGCGTTGTCGGGGGCCCAGATGTTCAGGTACTGGCAGTCCTCGCTGTAAGTGTAATCCAGCCCCTGGCGGAACTCGATGTAATAGAAGGGATCGCGGCCGTTTTTATCCTCCGGGGTAAAGGCGTTGTCCTGCATGGCGCAGGGGCCGAACTCGCTGGCATCATAGATGCCGTTCCAGTGGGTCACCTGCTTGGGGTACTCCCAGCGGCCGGCCTCTGCATAGCGGATGCCCTTATAGGCGGTCACGCCAGGGGTTTTGGCTGCAACGCCCCGGATATACCCACAAGGAGTGCGGCGCAGATGGTCAAAGAAGGGCAGGCAGGCGGAAGCACTGCTGACCGGGGCCAGGCTGGAAAATGCGCCGACGGCTGCGGCAGCGCCCATACAGTTCAGAAACTTCCGGCGGGAAATCATGTTTTTCATAAAGATTCCTCCTTTTAATTTTTTTAAAACACAGATTTGAGAGCAATGAGAAAAGCCCGTCCTGTCTTTTCCGTCAATTTATTCGCTCAGGTCCCGGCCATTGGAGGCGATGACCTTCTTGTACCAGTAGAAGCTGTCCTTGGGATAACGGCCCAGATCCTTCAGGTCGAACTCGTCCCGGTTGATGTAGACAAAGCCGTACCGCTTCTTGAAGCCCTGGTGGGTGGAGATCAGGTCGATGGCCGACCAGGGGCAGTAGCCCATCATCTCGCACCCGTCCGCGATGGCGAGACCCATCTGCTCAATGTGGGCTTTCAGATACTCGATCCGGTAGCCGTCGTGAACCTTGCCGTCGGCGGTCAGCTCTTCGGCGGCGCCGACCCCGTTCTCGGTGATGATCATGGGCAGACCGTACCGGCCATAGATCTCCCGGATGGTGACCCGCAGGCCCACCGGGTCGATCTCCCAGCCGAAGGGGCTCACCTTCAGATGGGAGTTCGCACAGCCCCGGAACATCCCACTCTCGCCCCGGGCGGTCTGCTGGTCGGTGGCCTGGGTCAGAGGACGGCTGCCGTCGTCCTCCTCGCAGGTGAGGGTGTTATAGTAGTTGAAGCCGATGAAGTCGGGTTTGCCTGCGGCCAGGGCCTCGGCGTCCCCCGGCTCAAAGACCGGCAGAGCGTCTTTCTCTTTCAGCCAGGCCCAGACGATCTCGTTGTACCTGCCCCGGACCGCTACATCCAGATAGAGCCAGTTGCGCATGGCGTTGTAGTTCTCCGCCGCGATGGTGTCCTCCGGCTTGGAGCTGGCGGGGTAGACAAAGCTGATGTTAGGGGCCGGGCCGATCTTGGCCCCGGGGCACATTTCATGGCACAGGGCCATGGCCTTGGCCTGGGCCACCAGCATCCGGTGGTTCTGCTGGTAGATCTCCCGCAGGACGTTCTTGCAGTCTTTGGGGATCACCAGGGTGTGGAACCGCTCGGCCAGGAAGATCAGCACGTTCTGCTCGTTGATGGTCAGCCAGTATTTGACTCGGTCCCCATAGTTCTCAAAGAGGATGGAGGCATAATCCACAAACCACTGCACCGATTCCGGATTGCCCCATCCACCCCGGCGCTCCAGGGCGGCTGGCATATCGAAGTGGAACATGGTAACCAGGGGTGCGATCCCCTGACTGATGCATTCATCGATGACCTTGCTGTAAAATTCCAGACCCTTGGGGTTGACTTCGCCGGTGCCATCGGGGAGGATGCGCGACCAGGAGATGGAAAACCGGAAGGTTTTGAGACCCATCTGGGCCATCAGCGCAATATCCTCCTGATAGTGGTGGTAAAAGTCGCTGGCCACCGAAAAGTCCGTAGTGCCCGGGATGGGCTTGTGCAGATCCCGGCCAATGGGCCCCCGCCCATCCTCGGCGGCTGCGCCCTCGCACTGGAAGGCGCTGGTGGAAGCTCCCCAAAGAAAATCCTGCGGGAAAGCAGCGGAAACAGAATGCTTCATGATGGTTTATCCTCCAAGGTGCTTACAGGGAACTCAAATCTCAATGTCCTTTTCGCGGAACAGGACCATGGTCAGCGCAAAGCTGACGCCGATGCCGGCCACCGCAGCCAGCAGCAGCGGAAGGACGGCGGGATTCTCGGTGTTGATGAGGGTGGGCAGTGCAAAAATGCCGCTGCCGGGAGCATACTTCTTGACTCCGGTCAGGCCGCAGACAATGCCCGCAGCTGCGCCGCCGATGCAGGAGATGATAAAGTACTTGATGCGGGGCAGGGTAATGCCGTAGATGGCGGGCTCGGTGACGCCGAAGATGCCGGAAATTACGGTGGGCAGAGCCAGATCACGGAACTCTTTGTTTTTGGCGCGCAGAGCCATGGCCAGGACGGTGGCGGACTGAGCAAAGCAGATGAAGATGGAGATGGCCAGGATCATGTCGCCGCCGCCGTTGAAGATGTTGAACATGCACACACCGATCAGCATACCGTGGAGGCCGAAGACCACCAGCACCTGCCAGAACGCGCCGATCAGAGCGCCCACCAGAACCGGGCTGAAGCCGTACAGCAGGTTGATGAAGTTCATGATGGCTTCAGACAGAGCATTGGCGGCAGGACCCACCAGGCAGTAGCCGATGGGGATTGCAATGGCCAGAACGATCAGCGGAGCCACAAAGTTCTTGATGACGCTGGGCAGGACCTTGCGCAGCCACTTCTCCAGCGGAGTGGCCAACAGCACGATCAGCACCACCGGCAGGAAGGTGCTGGTATAGGTAACGTTGATGGTGTGTCCGAAAAAGTCCAGATCTGCGCCGTTGACCGCCGGATAGCAGAGGATCGCGCCGATCATCATGCCCAGATGGGGGGTCATGCCGGACTTCTTGGCGGTGTTGTAGCCCAGGAATACGGGCAGGAAGTAAAACAGCGCATCTGCCACTGCGTTGAACAAAATGTACATGCCGGTTTCGCTGCTGACCCCCACCATGGTGGCGATGGTCAGCAAGCCTTTCAGGATGCCGGCAGCGGTCAAAAGGCTCAGCACCGGGTAGATGATGGCAGACATATACTCCAGGATCAAAGCGCCGATGCCTTTTTTCTCCTTGGCCTCTTCCTTTGCGTCATCCTCTTTGGCGTCCACTGCGGGGCTCTGGCTGACTCCTGCCAGACGGCAGACCGCTTCATATACATCGGACACCGCATTGCCGATGACCACCTGATACTGGCCGGAAGCGATCATCACCTTGATGACACCGGGAGTCTTGCTGAGGACTTCGGTGTTGGGCTTGTCCATATCCTTCAGCTGGAACCGCAGCCGGGTGATGCAGTGCTGCACCTGGGTGATGTTGTCTTTTCCGCCCACATTTTCAATGATGAGTTTCGCCAGCTCATCATAGTTTTTCTTCGCCATGATCGTTCTCCTTCTGTCATTTCACTAAAACGGTTTGCTCGCAATTTTGTTTACCCGGGTTTCTGGTTTTATTATACAGGAGCCCTCTTGATTTTCATCCTTCAGGACAGGCCCGCTCCATTCAGATTTTGGGCTCCGCAGGGCAAAAAATGAATGAAAACATCTCAGAAGCACCAAAAAATCTGGGAAGATTGACCTTTTTTGCGGGAGCTGATATAATGACCCATGTATGAAAGGAGGAAGCGTACCATGGCACAGCTCCTGATGGATTCTTTTCCCGGCTATCTGCTGACCTATCTCAACACCGCGAAAAAACACGATTCCAACTACGACATCGCGGTTCAGATGCTCAAGCATTATGACAAGCTCCCCAGCATGACCCTGGACCAGATGGCCGCGCTGTGCTTTGTGTCCCAGGCTTCCATCTCCCGTTTCTGCAAGATGCTGGGATTTTCCACCTTTGCAGAGTTCAAAGAAGCCCTCTGCCCGCAGGAGCACGCCCCCTTTAAGGTAGAGCGCTGCTATCCCCGGGATCTCAAGCGGGTCCTGGAGGACCCCGCCGATACAAAAGGGGCGTACCTGCACGCCCTCAAGCTCAACGCAGAGGCAGTGGTCTCCCCGGCAAACCTTGCGGAGATCGACCGTTTTCTCCCGGTCCTCCGCGACGCCAAGCGGGTGGTCTGCTTCGGCAGCCATTTCAACTGGGAATGCGCCACCTTCCTGCAGGAGAAGATGCTTTTTCTGGGGCGGTTCATGGAGGTCCCCTACCACGGGGAGGACCAGCAGGACGCCGCCTCCGCCTTGACCAGGGAGGATCTGGCCATCATCACCAGCGCCGGCTGCACCTACCGCGCCCACTACGGGAAGATCTGGGAATCCCTGATGACCGGCCCCGCCCAGGTGGCGCTGATCACCCAGAATACCCACTCCATGCTGGCAAACGACGCCGATTTTGTGCTGAGCAGCGGCGTCTCCAACCAGTTTGACAATGCCAAGATGTCCACCCTCTCAACCATGACATCGACCTGATCGTCATGAAGTATATTGAAACCTACGGCGGGGAAAAGTAACCAATACAAAAGCCAGATTTTTCGGATGTTGTTATTCCGAAAGGATCTGGCTTTTATTGCATCTACTTGGAAGTTCTTGCTTTCGACATTTTTCGCCACGCAGATTTCTCCCTTCTTTCCAAATTTGCTTCTTTAAATTTGGAAATATATTCCAATTCATTCGACAAATCGTTGACATTTGTTTTCTTCCATGCTATCCTGTATCACAAATCCGATCGCTTCACTTACATAAAGCCTCTATTCGATTTTATCTTCCGCCCCGCAGCCACACCGAACTATTTTGCCGCCTTTCACTCACGACAAAATCCTTTGGCTCCTGCGAAGCGGATTTTTTATTAGATAGATTTGCAGCCGGGCAACCGGTTCGCAATTCTTTAACCCGTACCTTGACAACCGCATCAGCCGTCCGGACTGGATACAGCGCCATGACCCCGCAAAAATGCGGGCGAGCCTGACAACGCCGCTGCAAAACAGGGGCAGGAACTTAATTCGGATTAGAACGGCGACCCCACCAAGCAGGAGACACTGTGCACTTCCTACTTTGACCGATTGGAGACCGTTTTGAACTGGATATTTTCAAACTTCTGGGAAAAGTAAAAAGCAAGTATCGACCCGTGGCCACAATTTCACAAATTGAAATTGGTGCCGCACGCTCCGGTCGTACTTGTTGGGGAGTGCCTTCCCCAAACCCTGCTCATTTCGCGCTCTGCGCGTTCTTCGGCTGCGCCGCCATACATAGCTCCCCACTTTCGATGGGAGCTAGTCAAACAGCAAGGAGGTACAATGACCAAGACCAACACTCGTTCGACTAGCCACAAACCCCAGCACAGCGGATCACCGAGGAAAACGCAGCTCATCAAGTTCAGAGTCACCCCAGAAGAAAAGCGGGACCTGGAGATCATGTGTGAAATTCTTCACGTCAACATGTCCACCCTGCTTCGCCGTTGCTTACGCACCAAACCCATCAAGCAAACCATTGTTGTCACCGGCGGCGGAGAAGATGCACTGAAACTTCTCTCTGACCTGCTGGGACAATGCGGCAGGATCGGCAGCAATCTGAACCAGCTTGCCCGCCACTTCAACAGCAGCGGCAAAGATTCAGAAGAAATTCGGGCACAACTCTTGACCGAATTGTCTGCACTCACACTCTTTCGGCTGAACGCCGAGAAAAAGATGGGAGAACTGTATGGCAACCATCAAGCATACAAGCTCGAAGAACTCCGATCTTACGGCACCTGAACACTATCTGACCTTTCAGCACAACGAGTATACCGGTCTCCCTCTTCTGGACGAGAACGGCCGGCCCAAACTGCGGGAGGAGTACTTACTGGACACTTTGGAATGCGGCGGGCAGTCCTTTGCTATGGCCTGCCTTCTGGCAAACCGGAAGTACGGAAAGAACTTCTCTCCCGACGATGTGAAGACCCACCAGTATATCATCAGTTTCGACCCGCGGGATGCCGCGGACAACGGACTGACCCTGGAAAAAGCCCAGGCCCTTGGCCTGCAGTTCTGCAAGGAAAACTTTCCGGGTCATCCCGCCATTGTCTGCGCCCACCCTGACGGGCACAACGGAGCTGGGAATATCCACGTTCACATTGTCATCAGCAGTGTCCGGGTCCGGGAGATTCCCCGCCAGCCCCATATGGAAAAGCCCTGTGACTGGCAGGAGGGCATGAAGCATCGCTGCACAGCCGCGATGCTCCGGCACCTGCGGGTCGAGACCATGGAGCTTTGTCAGGAAGCCGGCCTCTACCAGATCGACCTGTTGAACGGCACCGGAGAACGGATTACCGAAAAGGAATACTGGGCGCAGCGGCGCGGCCAGCGCCGCCTCGACTACGCCAACCAGAAGGCAGCCGCTTCCGGTCAACCCATCCGGCAAACCAAATACGAAACCGAGAAAGCAGCCCTTCGCCGGCAAATCCGCTTTGTTCTGGCCAAGGCCGTTAGTCTCGAGGAATTTTCCGCTCAGCTTTTGCAGGAGTATGGCGTCACGGTTAGTGAAAGCCGCGGCCGGTTCAGTTACCTTACTGCCGGCCGAACCAAGCCCATCTCCTCCCGCAAGCTGGGCGATGATTTTTCCAAAGAGAAAATTCTGGCTGTTCTCGCTGAAAATGCCGAACGGAAGAAAACCGCCAAACTCTACAGCTCTGATCCTCACCCCGACCGCATCAGCCGCCTGATTGACATTCAGGCCAAGCTGGCCGCGGGCAAGGGCGCAGGCTACGAGCACTGGGCCAAGATTTTCAATCTCAAACAGCTGGCAAAGTCCATGGCACTATTCACCCGGTACAACCTGAACAGCGAGGAAGAACTGGATGCCCGTGCAACTGAACTTCAGGAAAAACGAGACGAGAGTCTCAAGGTGGTCAAAGACCTGGAGAACCGCATCAAAGCCAATCGGGAATTGAGCCGCCATGTTACAGCCTATCTCCAAAACCGGAAGTTTGCCCAGCAGGTCAAGACCGCAAAGAACCCGGAAGCGTTTCGGGAACAGCACCGCGCCGAGCTGACAGTATACCAGGCGGCAGCCGCCTATTTCAAGGCTCAGAAGATAACGAAACTGCCCAGCCTGAAACAGCTGGAAGCGGAACGCGAGCAGCTGATCTCAGAAAAAGCCCAGTTCTATGAGGCGTACCGTGAAGCAAAAAAGGCATGGATGGAACTCAGCACCGCACAGCAAAATCTGTTGTCGACCCTCCACCGAGAAGATCGCCAACAGGAAGCAGAACAAGGAGGGCTGCATGACCTGGACAGACGATGATGTCCGCGACGAAATGGATGAGCAGGAAGAGGACCAACTTTGGATTGACAGCAAGGGTAAAATCGTGGAGTCTGCATTCTGCTCCTATTTTCTGCAGAAGCGTCCACTGATGTGCCTGGACCAAAAATTATTTGATCTGGACGGTGAGGTCAACGAGGAGCGGCTGCGCCATGAAATCCATCAGGAGATCCGGCCGGCTGCCCGCAATGACACCGCCAAAAAGGCCAAGCGAATTGTGGATGCCATCAAGATGGAGTGCTACCGGGAAGAATGGGACACCCAGCTGGACCGGATTCATTTGAAAAACGGGACTTACTACCTGGATGAGCGGGGCTTTGTTCCTGAAAAGGAACTCTGCCTCAACCGCTTCCCGGTGGAGTACCAGCCGGATGCCCCGGCACCGGAAACCTGGCTGGGGTTTCTGAATGGCCTGTTGGTACCAGAAGACATTCCAACCCTACAGGAGTATCTGGGATATCTTCTCATCCCTTCCACCAAGGCGCAGAAAATGATGATCCTCACCGGACGGGGCGGCGAAGGCAAATCCCGCATCGGGCTGGTGGTCAAGAAGCTGATGGGCGATTCTGTTCACATGGAATCAATCCACCGGCTGGAGACCAACCGCTTTGCCAGCGCCAACCTGGAACACAAACTGGTGATGGTGGACGATGATCTCCAGATGACGGCTCTGCCCGACACTCGGAACGTGAAGTCCATCGTCACCGCCGAGGACAAGACCTGCATCGAGCGGAAAGGAAAACAGGCCACCCAGGGCCGGCTGTACGTCCGCCTGCTCTGCTTCGGCAACGGCAATCTGATCGCCGTCAACGACAGTAGCGACGGCTTCTGGCGGCGGCAAATTTTGATTTCGGTAAAGGATCGTGACCCCAACCGGGTAGACGATCCTTTTTTGATTGACAAGATGGCTGCCGAGCTGCCGGGGATTTTCCTCTGGATGCTGGAAGGTCTCAAGCGGCTTCTGGCCAACCAGTACCGCTTTACCATCAGCGAACGGACCCAAAAGAATCTGGAAGCTGTGATGGCTGATGGGAACAACCTGGACCAGTTCATGGCCTCGGACAAGTATCTTCGTTTTGCCGAAGATGCAGCTGCCCGGTCTACCCACCTGTTCTATGCCTACTCCAAGTGGTGCATGGAAAATCTGGAGACGCCCGTCTCTCAGAAGCGATTCAGCCAGTTTCTTTTCAAGAGTGCCGGCAAGTATAACCTTACCTTCTCGAAGCACATCGGGGGCGAGTACCGGGGCTATAAGGGCGTGTGCGTCCGCCCGGATTGCGCCCGCTTATAAAAAAAGAGCAGGAAGTGAAAATTTCCCGCCCTACGCGCCCGCCCATCCAGAAAACGCTTTACTTTCATTGTAATATCGTTGTTTTTCAAAAGCCACATCCGCCCGCCTTGCCGCCCTGTGATCCGCCCAAGCGGGCGGTTCCGGGCGCATCCGGGCGGAAGGGCGGATCGGGTGCGTATTTTTGAGTCCTCGCACAAAAAATTTCACAGGCAAAAGTATAGGAGGGAGCTTTCGGTTAAAGCTCCTTCCTCTTCCATATCTTTCTGGACTGAAACAGTTCACTCGGAACTGTTTGCCACGAAGATGACGCAAAGGAGCGTGCAATTGAGTAATTATCACAAGAACGTAAATTTAGCCTGTGAAACCTTGCAATCCAGTCCGGCATCCGCTACAATGGAAGTGTCTCCAAACCCTGCCGTGGAACCTGAAAACAGACAGCGCGCAGCCACGCTCAAGCCTCTGGTTTACCGGGTGGATGAGATTGCCCAACTGCTGGCCATCTCCCCTCGTGCTGCCTACAACCTTTGCAATACCACCAAGGACTTCCGGGTGGTCCGCATCGGTACCAGCATCCGTGTCAACCGGGAGAGCTTTGAAGCCTGGTTTGCCGCCCTCTGAGAAAGGGTTCAGCCATGGCATCCATTATGAAGCGCGGAAGCGCTTATTCCGTCCGATACACCTATATTGACCACCGGGGCAAAAAACATGAAGGCTGGGAGTCCTTCAAGACCAAAAAGGAAGCCGCCGAGCGAAAGATCACGATTGAAAAGGAATTGCAGGACGGCACCTTCCTGATCCCCGATTCCATGACGGTTCAGGAACTGCTGGAAAAGTGGATTCCGATTCAGTCCAGCAAGCACAAGTGGGCACCCAAGACCTATACCCAAACCATCGCAATGGTGCAGAACCTAATCGTGCCGTATATCGGCCAGCGGAAGATTCAAGACCTCCGCACCTTTGACATCGAGCAGTTCTACGCCACCCTGAGCCAGACCCCTTGCGGCCAGTATATCCACGGCGAAAAACAGGAACTGACCCCCGCCCAGAAGAAACGGCTGTTGTCCAGCACGTCCATCCGCGAGGTTCACACCCTCCTGAAAACCGCCTTCTCCTATGCAGTCGAATGGGATCTGATCCGCAAATCTCCCCTGCCCCGTGAAGCTCCGAAGATCAATACTGAGGAGCGAACCATCTGGGACGAGCAAACCATGCTGGCAGCTTTGCAGTCCATTCAAAACCCAGCGCTTCATCTGGCAGTCCATCTAAGTCTGATCCTTTCCCTTCGGGAGGGAGAAATCCTTGGCTTACAGCCGGAAGATCTGGACTTTGAGGCTGCCGATGGCCGGGGAACCATTTCCATCAACAAGACCATGCAGCGTGCCTACAAGGACGCTCTGGCCAAGATTGACCCGGCGCAGATCTACCAGACCTTTCCCGACCGTCGGGAAGGAAGCAAGTCCTCGCTGATCCTGAAACGAACCAAGACCCAGAAGTCCAATCGTGTCTTGTATATGACAAAGCCTTTAAAGGAAGAACTTCTGGCCTGGCTCGAGAAACTGAAGCAGGACGAGCAATCCGCCCCAGAAAAGTACAGTAACTGTGGGCAGCTGTTCCGCTTGCCGGACGGCCTGCCCATCGCCCCGGATGTACTGACCAAGTGGTACCGTCAGTGGCGGGGCGAACATCCTGAATTTGAGAAGATTGTCTTTCACGGGCTGCGCCACTCCAGCGCAACCTACCAGCTGCTCCAATCCGGCGGCGACTTCAAGTCAGTCCAGGGGAACACCGGGCACGCTACGGCGGCCACCCTGATGAACACCTACGCCCACACCCAGGACAAACCCCGGATTGAGCTGGCTGAGAAGATTGAAGCAAACTTCTACAAGCAGGACATATCCGGTTCCGACCCCAGCGGACCGGAGGAAAACAAAAAGCCGGAGGCAACAAATATCACAGGTCCTGTGATCCTTGAAGCCGTCCGGCAGATGAATCCAGACGAACGCCGGGAGCTTATCCGGCTGTTGTTCGCCTAAAAATTTTCTTTTTGTGCGGCGCAGATCACGCCGTGCAGAGGATGCACAGAATACACTGCCCATCCCGCAGATGTGCAGCCGATGTGCAAAAATGTGCAAGCACCTTGAAAAACGAAAAACCCACGGAGAATCTTTCGATTCTTCGTGGGTTTTTGGTGCGATGGAAGGGACTCGAACCCCCGGCCTACTGATTCGTAGTCAGTCACTC
>ENA-ORUF01001517-ORUF01001517.1-human-gut-metagenome-genome-assembly--contig:-NODE-1517-length-24279-cov-3.905548_pt1 | contig 24279 bp, 18 predicted proteins | sample MGYA00242077_ERZ509203 | MGnify/ENA primary metagenome ERZ509203 (study PRJEB26280, sample SAMEA2338834) | human gut metagenome | biome: human gut; feature: human-associated habitat; material: faeces... | reverse complement strand
AGCAGATAGGCGGAATTATCCACCGGTTCGGTGTAAGCACCGTCAGGCAGGTGCTCCTCCAACTGGGCCATCAGTTCTGCATCGGATACTCCGCTCAGCCGGACGGTCACATACTCCGTCACCGCCGACTCATCCTGAGGAGGTTCTGGAAGCAGCGCATTCATCAGGGCCCCTGCACCGCCAGGCTCCTCCTGCTGGGGCAGTTCTACTTCTACCCCTTCACGCAGGGTAAACGTGATCTCTGCGCTCTCCACGTTCGCCTGCTGAATTTTGTCCGTTTCCAGCCACTCCTTAAAGGTAGTGTATGGCACTTCCACAGTCCCGGCGTTCTCATAAGAGGACCAGCAGCTACGGAACAGAAGCGTCAGGAACAGCGCCCAGAGAATGATACTGATCAATCCCAAGGCATTGCGTTTGTTATTTCCGCCGTCGTTATTGTTTCTTTTATCTGGTTTCAAGGAAGAATACCTCCATTATGCGCTGTCTGCATAAAATTCGGCCCGGGTCCGGGCCGTCTGCCAAAACTTCAGCAGTTCATACTATACCATACTATTCCTTTAAAAACAAGAAAGAGTGCTGTAAACTTTCTGTAAAAGAGGGCTTGGCAAAATGCGGCTTGTCTGGGTTTCAAAGTCCGGCACACCGCTGGTCCACTCTGAATTTCACCCTTCCCTCTCCCGTGGAAATATGGTATAGTATGTGGTATCTTTATTCCATTTTGCTTCCGCGTATTCCGCGGCAGTTATGATCAGGAGGTCCCCCTCTATGTCCATGAACAAACGTCCCCCTCTGCGCCGCTCCGCCCCTGTAGAAGCGGAAAACGACGGTGTCATCGAAGGCCGCAATGCAGTCATTGAAGCCCTGCGTGCCGGTGTCGCCATTGATAAGATCTTTTTGATGAAGGGTGAGACTGACTCCGCCCTTGGCCATATCGCCTCTGCCGCCCGGGAAAAAGGCATCGTGGTGGTGGATGCCGACCGTCGCAAACTGGACGGCATGAGCCGCACCCACTCCCATCAGGGAGTCATCGCCTTGGCCGCAGTGCGGGAATATGCCACTGTAGATGATATCCTGAATGCCGCCCGGGAAAAGGGTGAGCCCCCTCTTATCGTGGTGTGCGATGAGTTATCCGATCCTCACAACTTGGGTGCGGTGATCCGCACCGCTGATGCTGCCGGCGCCCATGGCGTCATCATCCCCAAACGCCGTTCCGCCGGCCTCACTGCTGTGGTGGCTAAGACCTCCGCTGGTGCGGTGGCCCATGTACCCGTAGCCAGGGTAGCCAACCTCCCCTCTCTGCTGAAGGAGCTGAAGGACGAGGGCGTCTGGGTGTTTGGCACCGCCATGAACGGATCCACTTCTCTGTATCAAGCCGATCTGAAGGGCCCTGCCGCCATCGTCATCGGTAGCGAGGGAGAAGGTATGGGCCGCCTGGTTACTGAGAACTGCGACTTCACCGTCTCCATCCCCATGTTCGGCAAGATCAACTCGCTGAACGCCTCTGCCGCTGCTGCTGTCCTGCTCTATGAGGCAGTCCGGCAGCGTACTGGCAACTGAGTCAGCATTACGTTTTGTATTTTTAATCTAGAATATTCCGCAAATTGGAATCTATACACCAAACGTAGGATACTGAGGAACCGATATGCACGACCGTGATAAGGAAACCGAACAATTAAACAACGACGAACTGGCAGAATGTAAGTCGCTGAGCCGGGATGCAGAGGCTGGTTCCTTCACGCTGGAGGATATTCTGGCGGAGTACGGGACCCGGCGGAGCACTCAGCGCTCCGCTGTCCCCGTTCCGCCTCCAACCGCTTCATCCGCCGCAGACACCGGTAAGGTAGTTGCCTTTCCAGGCCGCCCTGTCCAACCGCCCATAGAGGAGCCAGAGGACGACTGCTTTGAGGCAGACCGATCAGTTGAGGAGGATGCAGCCGACCCCGATGACAGGGAGGACAGCAAACCAACTGGCCAGGTCGTAGACTTTCCGGAGGAAGAAAGTGTGCTGTCCGCCTTTCTTAAAGACATCTCCCAAAAGGCAGACCGCTATGCCGACCAGATGTTTCAGGAGTCGGAGCGCATGGATCCCGAGGAGGTCCGCCGCCTGGAGGAACTCATTCCCGGCACCGACCAAGAGGAGCCTCCCGAAGCCCCCACACGGGTCCGCAAACCCCGAAAGCCAGAGCCGCCGCCACCCGATATTCCGCCCCAGGCGCTGGCCCGCACCTATGGTAAGGGACTGAAAGGGATGCGCCTGCGGGCTATTCTGGTCTTTCTGTTGGCTGCTGCTTCCCTGTTCCAGCTGGCTGTCCCCGCAGCCGGTTTCTATTGGCTGCCGCCACTGGACGGCTATCAAATCCAGGTCTGGATTTCTGCCGGACTGCTGGGCCTTGGAACGATCCTCTCTCTGGATGTGCTCTGGACGGGCCTCCGGCGCTCTCTCCGTGGGCGGGTTGGGATGGACACCCTGGCCGCTTGGTCGGTTCTGTTCACTCTGGCTGATGCACTGACCCTCGCCCTATCCCAAGATCGGGAGGGACAGCTGCCCTATGCCGCTGCCGCCCTGACCGGGCTGTTTTTTCTGCTTCATGGCAGCTACCACAAACGCTGCGGTCTGCGCCTATCCTGCCGTACCGCTGCCTCAGCGGCGGAACCCTACGTCCTCACCCTGGACGAGGGAAAATGGAACGGCCGGGACACCTACTGTAAATGGTCCGGTGTCCCAAATGGCTTTGGCAGTCAGATCCAAATGGATGACGGCGCCCAACGCATCTATCGCATCGTCTGTCCCCTGCTGCTGCTGGCCTGCCTGCTGTTCTCCCTGCTGGCCTCCTATGGACTCGACAAGCCCCAGCATTTGCTGTGGTGCCTCTCCGCCACCTTCACCGCCTCCGCCGCCTTTGGCGGAGCCTTAGTATATGGCCGTCCCTTCCACAAATTGGCCCGGCGCCTGGCCTCAAGCGGCGCTGCCCTGGCCGGCTGGCCGGGGGTGGCCCAGTCCAAAAAGGGTGACAGGATCCTCCTTACTGATGGGGACCTGTTCCCCCCTGGTTATGTAGAACTCAACGGTATCAAGGTATTCGGCGACTGGTCCATTGAGCGCGTAGTAGGGTACACTGCCACCCTGATTCGGGATTCAGGCAGCGGCCTCACCAAGCTGTTTCATGATTTGCTCCGGGCACAAGGATCCATCTTCCGAAACGCTGAGCATCTGTGCTGCTATGAAGGAGGCGGTCTGTCCGCAACCATTCGCGGCGACCAAGTTCTGGTCGGCTCCGCCGCCTTTATGAATCTGATGGAAGTAGAACTTCCCCAGGGACTCCATGTCAAAAATGCAGTATTCTGCGCCATCGAGGGAGAACTGGCAGGTATCTTTGCTCTGAATTACACCCTCCCCGACATGGTCTTTCCCTCTCTGGAAGCCCTGATGCACGAAAAGGTAGGACCTGTCCTGGCTACCCGGGATTTCAACCTGATCCCTGCTATGCTCCACCAGCGCTTTAAGCTGGCGGCAGACAAGATGGACTTTCCCCCAGTGGAGCGCCGTCGGGAGCTGTCCGACCCGGAGCAGCCCCATTCCTCTACCATCACTGCTGTGCTGTGCCGGGAAGGCCTGCCGCCCTATGGAGAATCCGTAGTAGCTGCCAAACGACTGCGCTGGTCCACTCGGTTCGGCGCCGTTCTGACCTGTCTCGGCTCCTGTGTGGGGGTCCTGCTGGCCTACTACCTCACCTCCGTAGATGCTTACGGCTCCCTGTCCCCCTTGAATCTGTTGGTCTTTCTGCTGTTCTGGCTGGCCCCGATTTGGTTTTTGACCAGCTGGACAGCACGTTACTGAGTACACCATCCGACGAAAGGAGCGATCCATGATGATCCGACTCGCCCGTGATACCGATCTGGACTCCATCACCCAGATCTATGAGGAGATCCTGGACCAGGAGGATACCCGCCCTGCCTCCTATACCAACTGGCAGAGGGGCCGGTACCCCACCCGGGACACCGCCCATCAGGCCTTGAAGGAGGGGACCCTCTGGGTTCTGGAAGAGGAGGGCGCAGTCTGTGGCTGCGTCAATCTCAATGGGATCCAGCTCCCAGAATACAGCCAGATCCCCTGGTCCATCTCTGCTGCCCCAGATGAAGTGGGGGTTATCCACACCCTGGTCATCCGTCCACGCCTGTCCGGTCAAGGTCTGGCCCGGAAGCTGGTGGACTTCTGTGAGGCGGAGCTGCGCCGCCAGGGCAAGCGTGTTGTCCGTCTGGACACCTATGAGGGCAATCACCCAGCCAATGCCATGTATCCTCGGCTGGGGTACCGCTTCGCCGGAGCCACAGAATTTTTCTTCCAGAACTTGATCCACGAAGTGCTCAACTGCTACGAGAAAGCTCTGTGACTCAACCCGCTTCCTTTCGCTTAAAATTAGACCGGCCTGTTCCAGATACAGGCCAACCAAATATCAACAGAAACGGCGTGGCTGTCTGAGTCACGCCGTTTTGAGTCACATACATCATATATTCCATCGCTCTGCACTCTATCTCACTCCATCGTTCAGCAACTCGCTTGAAAACTGAAAATCTACCGGCTTGGTCAACTGTCTGTATGCACTCTCCCTCTCATTTGGAACAAACGCCTTAACTTTTCCCAAAAGGCTTCCGCATTTCTCCCTTGTTACGGGTTGCCAGCCGCAGGATTTTAGGATACAATAAAATAAATATCACCACAATCACACCAATCCAGTACAAAGGAGGGACGACCATGGAGATCACGCGATATGAGCGCCATGGCGTCCTTTTTGATTCTTGCGCCGCTATGGAAGAAGTCGGTTTTCCCAACGGCTTTTCTACCCGGCTGGGTGGGGTCTCTCCCCCTCCGTGGGACTCGCTGAATCTGGGCGCCTCCTGCGGGGATCATCCGGAGCGAGTAGCTGAGAATTTCCGCCGCTTCTGTGGTGCTGTTGGGACAGATGCAGACTCTTTGGTGAAAAATCGTCAGGTTCACGGCGACCTAGTCCGGCCAGTTACCCGAAATGATATACTTCTTTCCCCAGATGCGCCCGGAACTGTGGAAGCCGACGGTCTGGTTACCCATACCCCCGGACTGTGCCTGAGCGTCTTTTCCGCCGACTGCATCCCGGTTCTGCTGTGCGATCCCAGACAAAGGGTAGCTGCGGCAGTCCACGCCGGCTGGCGGGGTACCGCCCTGGGTATCGCTGCCAAGGCTGCAAAATCTATGATTCAGGACTTTGGCTGCCGCCCAGGCGATTTGATGGCTGCCATTGGTCCGGGCATCTCCCTGTGCTGCTTTGAGACCCATGGAGATGTTCCTGCCGGCCTGCGGGCCGGTCTGGGAGGCGCTGCCGAAGCATTCATCCACCCGATCTCCGGCACAGACCAATACCATGTAGATTTGAAGGGTGCCAATCGCCGTTGGCTGCTCCAGGCCGGGCTCTCTCCGGACCGGATAGCCCTCTGCTCTGACTGTACCGCCTGCGACCCCTCTGCCTTCTGGTCCCACCGTCGTCTGGGTACTCACCGGGGCAGCATGGCCTCTGTGATCCAGATCCGCTGAGGTGACCATGAGACAACGAATTTTCATTTTCTTTCTTGCCTGTGTTCTTCTGCTGACTGCCTGTGGCCCCAGAGGCAATTCCACCTCTTCGTCCTCCTCTCTTCCGCCGGATGGACATTCCAGTGAAGTTTCTTCCGCTCCGGAAGTGTCAGTCGTTCCCCTGACCCTGGCCGCCTATCCCGCTGTCAGCTTTCACCCGGTTCTCTCCATGAACAAGGCCAATCTTACTCTGGCCCCTCTGATATACGAGGGGCTCTTCACTGTGGATAGTCAGTTTCAGGCTGTCCCTCTTCTGTGTGATGGCTACACAGTCAGCGAGGACCGGCTCACCTGGACCTTTACGCTTCGATCCGGAGTCACGTTCTCCGACGGCACCCCTCTCACAGGGGAAACAGCGGCTCAGGCCCTCCAGACGGCACTGGACCCCGCCTCCCGGTATGCCGGCCGCCTGTCCTGTGTTCAGTCTATCCAAAGCGGTGATGGACAGGTGATTTTCACTCTGAACCAGCCGAACAGCTCTCTTCCCCTTCTGCTGGATATCCCCCTCGCCCTGGGAACCGGGCCCCGTCCAGTAGGCACCGGCCCCTATCTGCTCACCGACAGCGGAGGAAGTCTCAGCCTTACCGCCCGCTCTGACTGGTGGCAGAGTGCCTCCTCCCTCCCAGTCCAGGAGATTCGTCTGGCCTCGCTCACCAAGTCGGACGAGCTAGTCTCTGCTTTCAATTCCGGCGAGGTAAGCCTGATCGATGTGGATCTGACCGGAAACAGCGAGTTGGGCTCCTCCGGCAGCTATCAAGTCTGGGACTACCCCTCAACCGATCTTCTCTACCTGGGCTTCAATGCCTCCCAGGGGCTGTGCCGTGACCCAGAGGTTCGTCGGGCTGTCGCCCGGGCTATCGACCGGAGTATTTTAGCTGATACCATCTTCGCCCGGCATGCGGCAGCATCTGCCATCCCGGTTCATCCCGTTTCCCCCCTCTATAATGAAGAACTGGCTAAGCGGCTGTCCTATGATCCGTCCATCCTTGCCAGTCTGAAGCTGAAGGGTCGTTCCCTGACGCTGCTGGTGAATATTGAAAATACAGCCAAAAGCTCGGCGGCCAATGAGATTGCCCGTCAGCTCCAGGAAGCCGGCCTCCGGGTCACAGTAGAACGCCTTCCTTGGGAGGAATACACGTCCGCCCTGGCTGCCCGGGATTTTGACCTGTACCTGGGCGAGGTCTATCTCACCCCCGACTTTGACCTCTCTGCCCTTATCACACCTGGCGGTGCACTGAACTACGGCGGCTGGGAGGACAATATCATCCCCGGCCTGCTCTCTGCCTTCCGCACTGCGGAAGGTGATTTACAGCAGTCTGCCGCCGCCTCTTTATACCGATATCTCTGTCAGCAGGTGCCTATCGCGCCTATCTGTTTTAAAAATGGCTCGGTCCTCACCCAATATGGGCGGCTGGATCAGCTGAATCCGACCCAGTACAATGTCTTTTATGACCTGTCCCAATGGACAGTTCCATAAGAAAAGATCCCGGCCGGCCGGTCCTGCTCCACTCCCCAGAGCGGAGCAGGACCACTGCGCTGCACTCCATCTCCGCAGCGCACGTTCGGGAATCAACAGAAAAAACGTGGAGGAATGGTTATGAGCGTTTTTCGATGCTACTCAGAAAAAAAACCTGGCTTTGATGTAGAGGCTCAGGGCCTATGCCGTCAGCTGCGGGAGCAGCTGGGGGTGGAGTCCCTGGAATCCGTCCGGATCCTGAACCGCTATGATGCGGACCATATTGATCCTGCGGTCTATCAGGCGGCCAAGACAGTGGTATTTTCCGAGCCCCAGGTGGACGATATCTGGGACGAGACCTACCCCGCCCCTGACGCAGCACACAGTGTTCTGGCTGTGGAGGCCCTCCCCGGCCAATTCGACCAGCGGGCCGACTCCTGCGCCCAGTGCATCCAGCTCCAGTCTGGCGTGGATCGTCCCCTCATCGCTTACGCCAAAGTCTATCTCCTGGGCGGCCAGCTGTCCCAAAACGAATTGGAGAAGATCCGCAAGTACCTCATCAACCCGGTGGAGAGCCGGGAGGCCTCTATGGAAAAGCCTGCCACTCTGGTTCGTGAGCATACCACCCCTGACTGCGTAGCCACAGTTGAGGGCTTCACCACGCTGGATGGGGATGGCCTGTCCAATCTTCTGTCCGAACTTGGTCTGGCTATGGATCTGGATGACTTGAAATTCCTTCAATCCTACTTCCGTGATGAGGAAAAGCGTGATCCCACCATCACTGAGGTACGGGTGGTAGATACCTACTGGTCTGACCACTGCCGCCATACCACCTTCTCCACCCATCTGGACACAGTGGACATCGACGATCCTGCGGTCAAGGCTGCTTATCAGCGGTATCTGGACGCCCGGGTAGAGGTCTATGGGGCTGAGAAGGCTGCCAAGCGTCCTCAGACTCTGATGGATATTGCCACCATCGGAACCAAAACGCTGAAAAAGCGCGGTCTGCTTCCTGAACTGGATGAGAGTGAGGAGATCAATGCCTGCTCCATCAAGGTCCCCGCCGTTGTGGACGGCAAGGAGCAGGACTGGCTGCTCATGTTTAAAAATGAGACCCACAACCACCCCACCGAGATCGAGCCCTTCGGCGGTGCCGCCACCTGCATCGGCGGCTGCATCCGGGATCTCCGGCCGCGTGTATGTCCACCAGGCTATGCGCTTCACCGGCGGCGGCGATCCTCGGGTACCCTTTGACCAGACCCTGGAGGGCAAGCTGCCCCAGCGGAAGCTGGCCCAGACCGCGGCGGCAGGCTACTCCTCCTATGGCAACCAGATCGGTCTGGCCACCGGCCATGTGGCCGAGGTGTACCATGATGGCTATATCGCTAAACGTCTGGAGTGCGGCGCCGTAGTCGGTGCAGCCCCCGCAGAGAACGTCCGCCGTGAGCGTCCCGCTCCTGGAGACCTGGTCATCCTGCTGGGCGGCCGCACTGGCCGAGACGGTATCGGTGGTGCCACTGGCTCCTCCAAGAGCCACAACAAGAAGTCCCTGACCACCATGGCCTCCGAGGTCCAGAAGGGCAACGCTCCCGAGGAGCGGAAGATCCAGCGCCTGTTCCGGAACGGGGAGATCACCCGTCTTATTAAGCGCTGCAACGACTTTGGCGCCGGCGGCGTGTCCGTGGCCATCGGCGAACTGGCCGACGGCTTGGAGATCCAATTGGATGCAGTACGCAAGAAGTACGAAGGTCTGGACGGCACCGAACTGGCCATCTCCGAGAGTCAGGAGCGCATGGCTGTGGTTGTTGCCCCGGAGGATGCCGCCAAGTTCATTGCCGCCGCTGAGGCAGAAAACCTGGAGGCCTATCAGGTGGCTGTGGTCACGGAAATCCCCCGGATGGTCATGCACTGGAAGGGCCAGACTGTGGCTGACCTCTCCCGTGAATTTTTGAATACCAACGGCGCGGTAAAGCACGCCGGTGTCTCGGTCTCTAAGGACAAGAGCACAACTGCTCAGGCCCCCGCTTCCCTGCGCGAGATGGCCTCCAGCCTGAAGAGCGCCAGCCGCCGCGGCCTTACGGAGCGATTTGACGGCTCTATCGGGGCAGGCAGTGTCCTGATGCCCTTCGGCGGCAAGACCCAGCGCACCCCCGCCCAGGCCATGGCCGCCCTGTTCCCTGTCCTGCCCGGCCAGGAGACCGATCAGGCCAGCGTTATGTCCTGGGGCTGCGATCCGGAGGCCCTGTCCGCTGATCCCTACCAGGGGGCCCACGACGCCGTCTATACCTCTGTGGCTAAGATCGTAGCTGCCGGTGCTGATTACAAGAAGGCCTATCTGACCCTTCAGGAGTTCTTTGAGAAGCTGCGGAACAAACCCCAGCGCTGGGGCAAGCCCTTCTCCGCTCTGCTAGGCGCTCTGGACGCCCAGCTGGAACTGGGGGCGGCCGCCATCGGCGGCAAGGATTCTATGTCCGGATCTTTCCTGGACAAGGATGTCCCCCCCACTCTGATCTCCTTCGCCATCGCCCCTGTGAAGGCAGGAGAGGTGCTCTCCCCCGAGTTTAAGGCTGCTGGACATTCCGTTTATCTCTTTGCTCCCGCCGACTGCACCGCTGACAGTCTGAAGGCCGCTTGGGAAGAGTTCCACACCCTGTGCCAGACTGGGAAGGTAAAGGCTGCTTGGGCCGTGGAAAACAGCCTGGCTGAGGCCGTGATGAAGATGTCCTTCGGCAACCAGATTGGCTTCCAGGCCGGCATGGAGGATGTCAACTGGTATGTCCCCCAGGTGGGCGGCATCGTGGCTGAACTGACCGAGGATGTCAATCTGCCCTGCGCCCGCCGCATCGGTGAGACCACCGAAGTCCCCATGATCGCTCTGCCTGGTGAGGCCGTTTCTATCGACGAGTTGCTGGCTCTGAACGATGCCGTTCTGGAACCCGTCTACCCCACCAAGGCCGGCACCACCGAAGCCGTTGCCCCCATCTCCTGGGACAAGCGCTCCGTGGCCGTCTGCAAGCACAAGCTGGCACATCCCAAGGCAGTTATTCCCGTATTCCCCGGCACCAACTGTGAGTATGATACTGCCCGGGCCTGTATCCGGGCTGGCATCGACCCGGAGATCGTGGTGGTGCGCAACCTGACCACCGATTTCCTCACTCAGTCCGCTCAGGCTCTGGAGCAGGCCATTCGCTCCGCTCAGATGGTGGTCATTCCCGGCGGCTTCTCCGGCGGTGACGAGCCCGAGGGCTCCGGCAAGTTCATCGCCTCCTTCCTCCGCTCCCCCGCCCTGGCAGACGCCATCATGGATCTGCTGAAGCACCGGGACGGCCTGATGCTGGGCATCTGCAACGGCTTCCAGGCTCTGGTGAAACTTGGCCTGGTCCCCTACGGTGAGATCCGGGATATGGATGAGACCTGTCCCACTCTGACCTATAACCTCATCGGCCGGCACCAGTCCAGCTATGTGACCACCCGCGTAGCCAGCGTAAACTCCCCCTGGATGCTCAAGAGCCAGGTGGGTGACCTGCACACCATCCCCATCTCTCACGGCGAGGGCCGTTTCGTGGCTCCCAAGGCTGCGCTGGAGTCCTTGATTGCCAACGGTCAGATCGCAACCCAGTATGTAGACGCCGCTGGAAAGCCCACCATGGACATCGCCTTCAATCCCAACGGTTCTATCAATGCCATTGAGGGTATCTTCTCCCCTGATGGCCGAGTGATGGGCAAGATGGCCCATCTGGAGCGCCGCGGCCAGTATGTAGGTGTCAATATCCCCGGCAGCAAACACCAGCCTCTCTTCGAGTCCGGCGCCGAATACTTCAAATAATCCTTTCTATCTGCCGCTCCCTGGTCCACTCCGGGGGGCGGCATTTTCACTGCCTGATCAGCTGCTGGGCAGAAAATTTTTCACTCCTGCTATCCAATCTCAAAAAAACGTAGTATAATAGTTTCGCTAGATATGCCGGCAGAGACCGGCGGCCTTCATGTTCAATGCCCAAAGGAGGGATCCATATCATGAAAACAAAGTTTACCCCGGAGTACAGCGGCACTCTGCGCAGCCACCTGCTCACCGTCCCCAAGTGCATCTCTGAGTGCGGCGGCATCCGGATCTTTGGTCGGCGGATCAAATCCCTGGTCTTTTCCACAGATGTAGCCATCATCAAAAATGTGAACGCCGATGCCATCATCGCAGTCTATCCCTTTACTCCTCAGCCGTCCATTACCCAGGCCATCATCAGTGTATCTGAAGTTCCGGTCTTTGTCGGTGTCGGAGGCGGCATGACCAACGGTGATCGTTCTGTCCGCCTGGCAGAATATTCGGAACACCAGGGTGCTTCCGGTGTGGTGGTCAATGCTCCTATCTCCAATGAGACCATTGCAAAAATGAAGGCAGTGGTAGATATCCCAGTGGTCACCACCATCGTCTCTGGTGATATGGATATCGCTGGGCGCCTGGCCGCCGGAGCAGATATTCTCAATGTTTCGGGCGCCTCCAAAACCCCCGAGATCGTAGCCAAGATCCGCGCCGAATTCCCCACCGTTCCTATCATCGCCACCGGCGGCCCCAGGGACGAGGACATTCTCCGCACCATTGAAGCTGGAGCCAACGCCATTACTTATACGCCTCCCACAACTGGCCAGCTCTTTGCAGATATCATGATCAGCCATCGCAAAAACTTCAGCCGTCAAGAGTGATATTTTCCCGGTCTCCCGTCTGTTTCGGAGACCGGGAAATTTTTTTAATTTTTTTCAGAAAAAGTGTTGACATTTTTCTAGTCATACTGTATACTCATCCTTGCCCTGTTCGAGAGGACAGGTCGACAAGGCGGCATAGCTCAGTTGGCTAGAGCACTCGGTTCATACCCGAGTTGTCCCCGGTTCGAATCCAGGTGCCGCTACCATTTTACTAAAGTTCGGACTATATGTTCGTTCCCATATAGAACGGCCCGGTGGTCAAGCGGTTAAGACACCGCCCTTTCACGGCGGTAACACGGGTTCGATTCCCGTCCGGGTCACCACTTTTTCACTGCCGTTTCTCCTATATGGAGGCATAGCTCAGCCGGTAGAGCGTCCGCCTCACACGCGGAAGGTCACAGATTCGAGTTCTGTTGTCTCCACCAGAAAGAAAACCACGACTAATGTCGTGGTTTTCTTCATTTTATACTTCTGACACCTGTGGAGGAAAATCACCATGAAATACAGTCTGCTTCAAACTGCATGTGTCCTGTCCTGCGCGTTCTTATTTGGCTGCGCCCCTCTCCCAAATGCATCTAATCTTCCTCCCTCCGCCAGTTCAGAGGACAGTATCCCGTTTACAGATAGGCAGCTTTATGCCGTGGCCCATCTTGGCTTTCAAAGCTATACAGATACTCTGCCCTTTTATGCAGAGCACTACTTGGACAACACCCAGCTGCCCATCCATTATTTCTCTTCCGGCGACTACTATCTGGTGATTCCCCGCTATCCGGATACTCATCTATCTCTCTACCAAAATGACATCAACACTTCCAGTTCCTCGCTCGTTTATGAGGAACCCGACTGCCGTCCGTTCCTCATCCAGTGTAACATCAGCGATATCTTTCCCGATGCCACTATCCTCCTCTCCAGTCCAGAAGGCACAGCGGAGTTCTCCCCATTTATCTCCTTAAAAGACGGCTCTCTGGAGATTGGCGAGTACGGTCTAGACCTCACAGATCCAGCAGCATCAGCCTCCTGAACAAAAAAGCCCCGACCGTGCGGCAGAAGCGCGCGGTCGGGGCTTCTCTATACGGCGGCATCGATGGCTCACCGCTTTAACATCTGCCTTATTCTCGGTGGTCCTCCAGTACCGCACCAGCCCGGTATGCCTCCAGTAGATCCCGCAGCGCATCCGCTTGGGCCTGGAGTTTTTTACCCACATCAGTCTGAGCAATCTTGATTCGGGCCTCCATACGCTCAAACACCTCAGAGCTGCTGGCAATATCCACATTCTCTTCAATGGCGGTATTTCGGCCACAGAAGGGCTGGTGGGAAACCAGCCGCAGCACCCAAGAGTTGTAGATCAAGGTATAGCCCGCAATGCCGGTCGTCGGCTGATAAGCCTTGCAGAAACCGCCGTCGATCACCAACAGCTTGCCGCCACCCTTGATGGGGCTCTCCCCCTTTTTAGACTTCACCGGAATATGGCCGTTAATAATATGGCAGTGTGGTCCCTCCAAGCCGAATTCCTTCAGCAGTGCATCACATACTGCAGGGTCTTGATAATAGGTGTAATAGGCATTTTTAGGCTCTGTCCAGGCAGACTCATCCTTAATGAGCCGACGCTCAAAGGTGGTCATGCGGTTACGCCCGAAGATGGGACTGTTTCGTCCCGCCCACAGGAACCAGAGGAAATCCATCCCCTGCTGCCGCTCCGGGGAACCCGGCTTGTGATAATATGCCTGCCGTGCAGCAGTGTCCGCAAAGTCAAAAAACTCTTTGCCGCTACGAGCCTTTCCGCCCAATGTGAAGGTAAGAAGCTGCCCATCCTCTGTCATGGGAACACAGCCATGGAAGAGCAGATTGCCGTTGAATACCTTATAGAGGCTTCCCTTGGAGTACAGGAATCGGATGTGCTTTTGCAGCTTCTCACTGCGCTGGAAGGAGGCGGTGAGCTGATTGATCACACTTTCCTCCTCCGGTGTGAGGGTATAGGGGTCCTTCGGGTCCACTGTGGGGAAATCAGTATCCTCCAGAGGATAGGTGATATCCCCAATGGTAATGCAGCGGTTCTCATAGTCGATCTTGTCCAGCAGAAGCCGGTCAGCCATATCGTATTCCGGGTGACGGAGCAGCTTTTGCCCCTCCAGCTTGAACAGGATGATGGTGATGGCCTTGTGCATCCGGGCAGAGAGCAGCTTATCCTTCTCGCTGTACTGGTCGGCGTCCGGCCCGGTAAGCTTCACCGCAAACCGATGGACGTCGCAGTCTCGGTATTCCTCATTGGCAAACACGGACAGTGGACGCAGGGAGATGCCGTACCCCGTCTCGATAACTTCCAGGTTGTTGTAATGGATTGAGTTGGCCAGCACTGTGGCCACCAGGGTACGGGAGCCACAGGCCGCCCCCATCCAAAGGATATCGTGGTTACCCCACTGGATATCTACACTGTGGTATTCCAGCAGAGATTCCATGATAATATCCGCCCGGGGCCCACGGTCAAAGATGTCACCCACAATGTGCATGTGGTCCACCGCCATACGCTTGATCACCAGAGAAACTGCCTCAATGAACCGGTCTGCCTGCCCCAGGTCGATGATCGTGTTGATAATATTCTCATAATAATCCCGCTTATCCGCCTCATCATAGTGGGTGTGGAGCAGTTCATCAATGATATAAGCGTAATCCTTAGGCAGGGCTTTACGCACCTTCGAGCGGGTATATTTGGAGGACACCCAGCGGCAGATTTCGATGAGCCTGTGTAAGGTGATGCGGTACCACTCATTCATATCCGGCAGCAGCTGGTGGAGCTGTTCCAGCTTCTCCTCCGGGTAATAGATCAGTGTACAAAGCTCATCCCGGTCGGAACGGGAGATGGTCGCAGCAAACAAATCATCCACCTTTTCCTTAATAACACCAGAGCAGGAATTCAAAATGTGGAGAAATGCCTCATACTCCCCATGGACATCAGAGAGGAAGTGCTCTGTGCCTTTGGGCAGGTTTAGAATAGCCTGAAGATTGATGATCTCACTGCTGGCAGCCTGTACCGTTGGGTACTGCTGGGCCAAAAGTTTTAAGTAACGCAGTTCTTCCTGTGAAAATGTCTTTTTTCGTTTCATTGGATTTCCTCCTTTGATACGCTTCAGGTTCGGATATTCTTATTATTTCACAATTAGTGTTGTCTTGCAAGTAGTTCAGACTCCTTTAACAAAAAATTAAACAATCGTTTCTCTTCCTTAAGTCTACTTTTTGTCGTTTTTACTGTTCCAACACTTTCTCTTTTTATTTCCGTCAAATTGTGCTATACTGAACTATATTTCACAAGAGGAGTGAGTTTTTTGTCTGAGACCCATAAAACAGAAGAACAGCTAGCCACCGCTCCCATTGGACGGCTCATGCTGAAGCTGGCCGTACCCACAGTGGCGGCTCAGCTGATCAATATGCTATATAACATCGTAGACCGCATCTATATTGGACATATCCCTGAGGTGGGCAGCACTGCCCTCACCGGTGTAGGCATCACGTTTCCTATCATCACCTTAGTTTCCGCCTTCGCCGCCTTCGCCGGACAGGGCGGCGCCCCCCTGGCATCCATTCGTCTGGGCGCCGGACGAAGGGATGAAGCCGAGCGGATCTTGGGCAACTCCCTGATCCTCCTGCTGGCAGCTTCCCTGCTGCTGACAGTGGGCTTCAGCATCTACAAAGAACCTATTTTGTATGCTTTTGGTGCCTCAGACGCCACCATTGTCTACGCGGTGGACTATATCCGTATCTATCTGCTGGGAACCATATTCGTCCAGCTGGCACTAGGGCTGAACAGCTTTATCAGCGCCCAGGGAAAGGCGCTGGTGGCCATGCTCAGCGTTCTGATCGGTGCGGTCCTCAACATCATTCTGGATCCCATCTTCATCTTTTTGCTGGGCTGGGGTGTCCAGGGTGCGGCACTGGCCACCATCCTCTCCCAAGCGGTAAGCGCCTGCTGGGTCCTGGGATTCCTGTGCAGCAGGCACAGCGGCCTGCGCATCCGCCGGAGCAACCTCCGTCCCAATGTCCAGGTCATTGGCCGCATCGCCTCCCTGGGCGTGGCCCCCTTTATCATGCAGTCCACCGAGAGCCTAGTTACCGTGGTACTCAATACAGGCCTTCAGACCTACGGAGGTGACCTGTATGTGGGCTCCCTCACCATCATGCAGTCCATCATGCAGATGATCGTCATGCCCATCCAGGGCATCACCCAGGGAACCCAGCCCATTATGAGCTATAACTATGGCGCAGGCAACTACACCCGAGTCCGCCGCACTTTCCAGCGCCTGCTCACCGTCACCCTGACTGCCACCTGCACCGCTTTTCTCGCCGTGATCCTGTTTCCCGGTCTTTTGGCTCGCATCTTTACTCCGCAGGAGGATACGATCCGTCTGGTCTCACAAGTCATGCCAATCTTCTTTGGCGGTATTTGGGCTTTCGGCGCCCAGCTGGCCTGTCAGTCCACCTTCATGGCTCTTGGGCAGGCCCGCACCAGCCTGTTCCTCGCCCTGCTGCGCAAGGTGATCCTCCTGGTTCCTCTGGCCCTCCTGCTGCCCCGTCTCACCGGGAATGTGCTCGGTATTTTCATCGCCGAACCGATCGCCGATATTCTAGCCAGCACCTCTACCCTCACCCTCTTTCTGCTCAAGCGCAAATCTCTCCTTCCTGTATCCAGCGACGGAAATCCAAATTCATAAAATAAATAACCGCCCGCCGGAGGTGTGGATCTCACATCCCCGGCGGGCGGCTTTCTTACCCTTTTTTATATCCAAAGTCCTTCGTCTGCAACTCAATCCGCTGCCCCGCCCTTTAGTTGGGCACCATTGAGTACCGCCTCTGCCAGCGTCTCATCCTCATACCGCAGCTTGAGGGAGAAAAACGGCTCCTCCTCCCGGTCCAGCAGGGCCAGGAAGATAGCGTCCCCTTCCCAATGGGGCAGCTCCAGCAGACGCTCCTTGGGGATCCACTCCAGCTCTCCCTCGTCGCACTCCTTCAGTGTGCCAGTAAATCCGTCAGCCGTAAAGAGATGCATATACTCCGTCGGCCACCGGTCAGAAACGAAGGTGACGATTCCCCGATACCGATAGTCAGTGAGGGTAAGCCCAGTCTCCTCCCGAGCTTCCCGAAGCAGGCAGTCTTCCGGACTCTCCCCATCCTCGAACTTGCCTCCGATCCCGATCCACTTATCCTGGTTCAGGTCGTTCTTCTTCTTGACCCGGTGGAGCATCAGGTACTCCCCTCCCCGGCGGATGTAGCACAGCGTGGTGTTGAGCATAGTCAGCCCTCCTCTGGATGGAAACCAAGCTTGGCTGCCACCCGGCTGTACATGGGAGTAGGAACCCCGTACTTCCGGCCCAAGCGCACCACCTCAAAAATCAGGCCATCTACCTCAGAGGGCCTACCTGCATCCAAATCGCGCTTCAGCGAAGTGGATGCATCCGGATCCAGGGCATCCTGAATGGCCAAACTCCTGGCCACCGGATCCTCTGGGAAGGGATGTCCCATAGCCTCAGCCAGGGCCCCGATCTCCCCTACCAACGCTTTGAAGTCCTCCCGGGTCTGCCCCGGGACCTGCATCCCAGCCACTTTGACATCGTGATAAATGCCGCAAGCCGCCATGGGGGACACCACAGAGAACTTCATCAGGGCATCCCGCTGGATATCCTGGGAAAGGACAGCCTCCACGCCGCACTCATTCAAATCCCGGGCCACCTGCTCCAGTTCCGGACGGTACTCCTCCGGCGTCCTAGGCCCAAACACCACCCGGAAAATATCCCCGCTCATGTGGATGGTTCCCGGAGCCTTGATCTCTGCGGCGATATAGATACACCCATCTGTCACCAAGGCTGGAGCTAACTCCGGCTGGAGCCGGCTCCCCGTCCCGTAAAGATTCAGGATCGGGATCACAATGGTATGTGCGTCACACAACTGCTTCAATGCCGGGATAGACTCCGCCAGGGAGTACCCTTTGATACACAGCAGGATCACATCTGGCCGGCAGGTACAGTGCTCTGCATCCTCCGCCTCTACCGGAATGGCAAAGGTCCCATGACGGCTCTCCAGCACCAGTCCATTTTTTCGGATTGCTTCTAAATGGCGCCCCCGTGCAATGAGGGAAACATCCTTTCCGCCCTGGGCCAGAAAGGCCGCCAAACTGCCGCCGGTCCCTCCTGCACCAAACACCAAATACTTCATCTCTGTATCCCTCCTGAAGCAATTTTCTCGTTCAGTATAGCATGGTGACCTTGCCTGTGCAAGGGGTCTTAATCCAGCGCGCAGGACAGAATAGTCCATTTCGTCTCCAGCCTAGAGACATCTAAAAAAACAATTGACAAACAAAAAATTTTAAGGTAAGATGTGAGAAATTCCAAATTGCACAGGCGTTTGGAAGCGTGACCATGGCAATGACCGGGCAGTAGGCGGGTCTGGACGTGCAGAGAGGGAGCGGTCGGTGTAAGCTCTCCGAAAGGACCCAGAGGCTGAAGCTCTCCCGCGAGCCGCTTCTCTGAACGGGGCACTTCCCTGAGTAGGAGAGGACGGATCCCCGCCGTTATCGGGGCATGAGCGCACAGGCAGATCGCCTGTGAAGTTAGGTGGTACCACGGAGCAATATGGCTTCGTCCTATCGGGAACGATAGGACGAGGCCGTTTTTTTATCTCAAGCGGAGGTGACAGAAGCATGACTGGAGCAGAAGCCCTGATTGAAAGCTTGCTGCAAGAGCAGGTGGAACACATTTTTGGATACGCAGGCGCAACGATCTGCCCGGTGGTAGATGCCCTAAAGACCCACCCAGAGATTGGCTATACCCTGGTCCGAACAGAACAGAACGCGGGACACGCAGCCTCTGGATATGCCCGCATCAGCGGAAAACCCGGAGTGTGCATGGTGACCTCCGGCCCGGGAGCAACCAACCTGATCACTGGCATTGCCACCGCTTATCTGGACTCTATCCCCATGGTTGCTATCACTGGCCAGGTTCCCAGTTACCTGCTGGGCCGTGATATCTTTCAGGAGGTAGACATCACTGGAGCGGTAGCTCCCTTCTCCAAGCACAGCTATCTGGTGAAGGATGCCAACGACATTCCACGTGTGGTCAAGGAGGCCTTCCACATCGCCTCCACCGGCCGCCCTGGCCCGGTACTCATCGACATCCCCATCGATGTACAGGAGCAGAGCCTTAAGCACTTCTCTTACCCTGCCGAGGTAAACATCCGGGGTTATAAGCCCAGTATCCGAGGCAACGACCTTCAAATCAAGCGGGTGGTGGATGCCATCGCCCAGTCCAAACAGCCCCTGATCTGTGCCGGCGGCGGCGTATGGCTGGCCGACGCCCGGGAAGAGCTGCTGGAGTTGGCAGAGGGTTCTGAGATCCCAGTGGTCAAGACCATGATGGGCCTTTCCCTGCTGCCCACCGACCATCCCCTGAACATGGGGATGATCGGCGCTCACGGCAACCACTGCGCCAATCAGGCCCTGGCCAAAGCGGATCTGCTCATCATGGTTGGCACCCGGGCAGCGGACCGGGCGGTGGTGGACCCCCGGGAGATCCAGCGCCGTATGGCCACCATCCACATTGATGTAGATCCGGCGGAGATTGGCAAGAATATGCAGGCCGCCATCCCTCTGGTCGGCAATGTGAAGGTCATCCTCCGGCAGATTTTGGACCGTGGCGCACCGGTAACCAACTCCGCTGCATGGCTGGAGCAGCTCACTGACTTCCGCCGTGCAGAGCTGAACCGCCGCTTCCCCCGGCGGGAAGGCTATGTGTTCCCCGGAACCGTCCTTCGGAAGCTGGGCGCCCGTCTGAACGACGATGCGGTGGTGTGTGTGGATGTAGGACAAAACCAGATCTTCACCTGTAAGTATCTGCCCCAAAAGAATGGCCGCCTGCTTACCAGCGGCGGCCTGGGCACCATGGGCTATGCCCTCCCCGCCGCCGTAGGGGCCAAGGTGGCCCGGCCAGACCGGCAGACTGTGGTGGTATGCGGCGACGGCTCCTTCCAGATGGCTATGAATGAATTGGCTGCCGTTCAGGCTGGCGGTCTGGATCTGAAGATCGTCCTGTTCCGCAACCACACTCTAGGACTCGTTCACCAGATCCAATGTTCCGCCCCCTATCACGGCCCCTTCGGTGTCGCTCTGGACGGATCTCCGGACTTTGAAGCCATCGCCCACGCCTATGGCATCCCCAGCCTCACCGTTCAAGATGAAGATCGGCTGGATGATATCCTGGATCGCTTCCTGTCCGCTCCGGGCTGCAGTTTGCTGATTTGTGAAGTCCACCCCGATGTGGGCACCAACGACTGAGAGAGGGAGGAGACGCCATGAAACAGACTATTTCCGTCCTGGTGGAAAACCAGGCCGGTGCGCTGAACCGAATCACCGGTTTATTCTCCCGACGGGCCTTCAACATTGAGTCTCTGGCCGTAGGTGTAACCGATGACCCCACCATCTCCCGCATCACGATTATTGTGGACAGCGGAAACAGCGTGGTAGAACAGGTGGAAAAGCAGCTTAATAAGCTTATTGAGGTCATCAAAGTACGCACACTGGAGGAAAATGCCCTTATTGGCCGGGAACTGATGATCCTGAAGGTCAATGCCAACAACAAGACCCGCCAGGATATTATGACTATTTGCGAAATTATGGGGGCCAAGGTAGCTGACATTTCCCCCACATCCCTTACGCTGGAGTTGTCCGACACCCCCGACCGGCTGGACACCTTCCAGTCCATGATGCGCCCCTTCTCCATTTTGGAGGTAGCCCGTACTGGCATGGTTGCCGTACAGAAGGGCGCGGGAAAAATCTAATTTCTCATTCCTAATTTCTAATGCTACATAAGGAGGCAGCAGTTTGAAAGTAAGAGCCACCCAAGCCATCATGGAGTGTCTGCTGGAGCAGGAGGTAGATACTGTCTTTGGTTATCCCGGCGGAACCATCCTGAATCTCTATGACGAGCTGTATCATTACCAAGATAAAATACATCATGTATTGACCGCCCATGAACAGGGCGCCGCTCATGCTGCCGATGGCTATGCCCGCTCCACCGGCAAGGTAGGAGTGTGTTTTGCCACATCCGGCCCTGGAGCTACCAATTTAACCACCGGCATTGCCACCGCCTATATGGACTCCTCCCCCGTAGTGTTCATCACCTGCAACGTCAGCGAGGGGCTGCTGGGCAAAGACTCCTTCCAAGAGGTGGATATCACCGGCATTGCCATGCCTATCACCAAGGCCACCTATCTGGTTCGGGATCCTCAAACCATTCCCGATGTGATGCGCCAGGCCTTTGCCGTGGCAGCTACCGGCCGGCCAGGCCCGGTGCTCATCGACTTTTTAAAAAATGTCACTTTCCTGAATACCATGATCGACTATGAGTTCATTCCCTGGAATCAGAACCGGGGAACGGACAGCATTCGCCAGCTGGCAGTGAGCCACGGCCTGAAGGCCCCTGAACCCGATCTGGGGGACATCGACACACTGGTAGACATGATTGCCCAGTCGGAACGCCCTCTGCTGATTTGCGGCGGCGGTGTGGTCCGTGGACGGGCGGACCAGCAATTCCGCACCTTCGCCGAGAAGCTGGACGCTCCAGTGGCCATCACGGTTATGGGCGGCGGCGGCTTTCCCGGTGCACACCCCCTGACCACAGGAATGATTGGGATGCATGGTTCCCAGGCCAGCAATGTCGCCTGTAACGAGTGCGATCTGCTCATCGCAGTGGGCTGTCGTTTCTCCGATCGGGTAGCCCTCCAACCAGATACCTTCGCCAGTCAGGCCAAGATCGTCCACATCGACATCGACCGTTCTGAGATCGACAAGAACGTTCTCACCGATCATCACATCGTAGGCTCCGCCAAACGTGTTTTGGATCTGCTCAACCAACGCCTCCCACAATACCAACACACTGAGTGGAAAGAACACATCCTCCCTTTGCGGGAAAAACAGCCGGTGGAGCATGGTGCGGATCGGCTGACCCCGGGACAGATCCTGGACGCCATCCAACAGGCAGTTCCTCAGGGCTCTATTGTGGCCACCGATGTGGGACAGCATCAGATGTGGTCCATCCAGCACTTCCACTTTGACTATCCCGGTCAGCTGCTCACTTCCGGTGGATTTGGCACGATGGGATTCGGCCTGGGCGCCGCCATCGGAGCCAAGGTAGGCAACCCGGATAAAGTAGTGATCCATACCACTGGGGACGGCTGCTTCCGGATGAACTGCCACGAGTTGGCTACTGTGGAACACTACCATCTGCCCATTATCACTGTGGTGTTTAATAACGGAACCCTAGGCATGGTTCGCCAGTGGCAGCACTTGATCTATCAGGAGCACTACTCCGAAACCACTCTGGACCGCGGTCCTGACTTTGTAAAACTGGCTGAGGCCTACGGTCTGAAGGGCAAACGGGTCAGCAACCGCGTTGAAATGGAACAGGCCCTTCAAGAGGCCTTGTCTTGCGGCTGCGGCTATGTCATTGACTGCCAGGTCGATATGGACGAGATGGTTCGGCCTATGGTGGCTGGCGGCGCCCATATCACTGATTTTCTGCTGAAGTAAGGGGGCGGCACGGATGAACAAGACCTTTGATCCAGAAAAAAAGCTCTATACTCTTTCCCTGCTGGTCCAGGATATTCCCGGCGTCCTCAGCCAGGTCGCCCGGCTGTTTTCCCGGAAAGGATATAACATCGAGTCCATTGTCTCCGGTGAGACCAGTCAGCCCGGCCTAACTCGCATCACCATCGTGATCTTGGGGGACGAGCTGATGGTCAATCAGATCGCCGCCCAGTGCCGAAAACTGATCCCGGTACAAGTGGTAAAAATCTTGGATGAAGAAACCTCTATCCAGCGGGAGTTCGCCATGATTAAAGTGCGGGCAGAGGATCGGGCCGCCCGGGATGAAGTGATCCAGATGGCCAACATCTTCCGGGCCAATATCATTGATGTCAGCCACGAGACCCTCACCGTAGCCATCTTTGGGGATAAGAGCAAAACCTCCGCTCTGATTCGCCTGCTGTCCGATTTTGGAATTTTGGAGATGGCCAAGACAGGCACTTTGGCCATCGAGCGGGGCCTCAGCTCCATCTACGACGACAGCAAACTCCGCACCGAGTACAACTACGGCAAAAATGTACTGTAACCCCAGTGTCAATCCATCGGCCGGCCGGAGCCCCCGTCCACGCCGCTTTGAATTGTAGTTTAACATTGTCATACCAAAAGGAGTGCATTACAATGGCAAAGATGTATTACGCAAAAGACTGTGACATCAACTATCTCAACGGAAAGAAAATCGCCATCATCGGCTACGGCTCCCAGGGCCACGCCCATGCCCTGAACCTGAAAGATTCTGGCTGTGATGTGTGCGTCGGCCTGCGTGCCGGTTCCAAGAGTTGGTCCGTGGCTGAGAAGGACGGCCTGAAGGTCATGACCGTGCCCGAGGCTGCCAAGTGGGGCGACATCGTGATGATGCTGATCAACGACGAGGTCCAGGCCGATGTATATAAGAGAGACATCGCCCCCAATCTGGAAGACGGCAATGCCCTGGCCTTTGCCCATGGCTTCAACATCCGCTATCAGCAGATCGTCCCCCCCAAGGGCGTAGATGTGTTCATGGCCGCCCCCAAGGGCCCCGGTCACACCGTTCGCTCCACCTATGTGGCCGGTAAGGGCGTTCCCTGCCTGGTGGCTGTGGAGCAGAACGCCACCGGTGATGCGATGAAGATCGCCCTGGCCTACATCGCCGGCATCGGCGGTGCCCGCGCCGGCATCATGGAGACCACCTTCCACGATGAGACCGAGACCGACCTGTTCGGCGAGCAGGCTGTCCTGTGCGGCGGCGTGGTCGATCTGATGAAGTGCGGCTTCGAGACCCTGGTAGAGGCCGGCTACGCCCCTGAAAACGCTTACTTCGAGTGCATCCACGAGATGAAGCTCATCATCGACCTGATCAACAAGGGTGGCATCGCCGCCATGAACTACTCCATCTCCGACACTGCGGAGTTCGGCGAGTACGTCTCCGGCCCCCGTGTTCTGCCTTATGAGGAGACCAAAAAGAATATGAAGGCGGTTCTGAACGATATTCAGGACGGCACCTTCGCCGGCCGCTGGATTGCCGAGAACAAGAGCTTCGGCCGGACCTTCTTCAACTCTAAGCGTGCTCAGCTGGCTCAGCACCAGATGGAGATCGTAGGCGCCGAACTGCGCAAGAATATGCTCTGGGGCGACGACACCGATTTGGACACCGCCTCTAACTGATTTATATATTTCTATATTTCATCTCAGACAGGGGTCCCGGCTGTGCTGCGGACCCCTGTCCTTCTCTTTCAGTCTACTTCTGTACCAGACATACCGGCCTCCAAAATTTTGTAGCAAAAGCTCTTTACTTTTCAAAAAAATCTGCTATAATACAACAAGTAGGTTTTGAACTTGTTCTAGCCTGTTTTTCTTTCATTGTGATATATTATGGGCCTATAGCTCAGCTGGGAGAGCGTACGGTTCGCATCCGTAAGGTCGTCG
>ENA-ORUF01001513-ORUF01001513.1-human-gut-metagenome-genome-assembly--contig:-NODE-1513-length-24298-cov-2.674916_pt1 | contig 24298 bp, 17 predicted proteins | sample MGYA00242077_ERZ509203 | MGnify/ENA primary metagenome ERZ509203 (study PRJEB26280, sample SAMEA2338834) | human gut metagenome | biome: human gut; feature: human-associated habitat; material: faeces... | reverse complement strand
TCTACTATCAGATTGCCGCTTGCTGCGTGATCGGAATGTTTCTGTTCATCATCCCCGTGACCGGCGTGCACATCGCCACGCAGGAACTGGTTCCCACCCGCTACAAGGCCACCGCGTACGGGACGTATGTGACCCTGCTTCAAGGATTGGGCTTTTTCGGGCCCATGCTCGCCGGGGCGCTTTCCGATGCGTTCGGGCTTCAGCTGGCACTCGTCTACATGCAGCTGGTGTTCGTCATCGGCGGCTTGATCATGCTGGTTGCGGGATTCACCTACGTTAAGGATTACAACAGGGCCCGCGCCATGGAAGCCTAACCGTATCTTCGGCATCTTGCTCCATACCCCCTTATGTTCCCTTTGCCGTCCCTCCACTTTGGCGCAAGGGGAACATATACAATGGCAAGAGGTGCTCCGGAGAAGCGCGGCGTGTCCGATACGTATCGGCAAAGGTATAATCGAATAGTGGTGGAGAAGCACAACTCCGTGTAGTGCAATGCAAAAATGACAGCTTTTCCCTCCTGGCGTGCCGTACTCCTCTGGAATGTCTTTATCGCATCTCGTTTCCGTTTCGTTCATCCGGAGTCCGGAACGCCTGTTGCCAAGGCACACTGAATGACATATCGTTTTTGCCTTGAGTAAAACAGGCCCCATCCTTATCTGTTATGAAGGGGAAATCCGTGTTGACCTCACAGCAGATAGCCCATGTTTTGGCGTTGCATCTTGCCGGGCGTTCTCTCTTCATTGAAGAGCTCGCACTGCTCACGGGGAATGTGCTGCCCGCATCCGATGAGCGGTGGCGCGAGCTGGAGCGTCTTGGCTTGGCGGAACGCGTTTCTTCGCCGCACGGAACCGCGTGGAAGGCGGGCGATGAAACCGCTGCATTCATACGTTCTCAGCTTCCTTTGCTGAAGGAGTTTTTTCGGCCCGACGAAAAGGCGTACGCCCTTACCTGTCTCCATGAACAAGCCAGCCTCAGCGACTGTGAAACCGTCCTGAGCCGGATCAGCCAATGCGCCGAACGGGACAGGAACATTCTGCCCTTGCTCGAACTGGCTGTCCTTTTCCTCCTGCGCTGGGGACGGCGCAACGGCAGCACGGCGGGTCTGGACGGCAAGTTCCTGAATCTTGTCTTTGCGGTACAGGGGCTCAGCTTCAATTCCACGGAACTGCTCAAAAAAATACTGCGCCTTTCAGCTCTCGCCTACGGCCTTGCCCGAAAAAACGGTAACAAGCGGTTTTTAGCGCTTCTGATGCTGTCGCGTATGTATCTGCATGTCTTCATCGGAAGCAACACCACGCGCCTTACACAGAATCTCCAGCAGGCCCTGTGCCGGGTCAGAAGCTATTTTGATGGCGACACGCAGGAAGCGCTTCCTCTGTTTGAGGGGTTGCTTGCCTATCTGTGCGGGGATCTCAAGAAAAACATCGATTGGTTCAACCGTTGCTCCGAAGAAACACCTTGGTATTACAAGAGGTTCTACGATACACTGGCGGTCTGTACGCTCTTTTCCGCAGGGTATCTGCAGCAATTCCATTTTGCGCTTGGTTGCATCGAGTTTCTTCGGCGCACGGCGACGTTGACCGACGATATCCTTTCGGCGACCCTGTATGAAGTCAACACGTGTTTCCTGCTGCTACGCAAACGGGATAGCGGCAAGGCGCTGGAGTTCATCAATCGGCTTCGCGTTTCCCCGCTATATACGCAGCATACCGTAGTCAACTCGCTGACGACGCGGGCACATGCGTTGTACCATTTTTTGGCGGGCGACATCGAGCGCGCCTATGCCGTCCTGAATGATGAAACCCGCAGGGCGATCACCCGTGACATCAGGCCCGCGACCTTCAAGGATCCGTTAGTCCTCGACATGCTCTATGTGTTTGCGCACAACGGCTATGTACCCATCCCCTACTATGAGCTGGAGCCTACGTTGGGCCACCTGCTCCTAGGGGCTAATGTGCATCTCAAGGGCTCCGCCATGCGCGTTCAGGCACTGTTGCTGCGCGATAGGGGAGAGGGGCCACAGAAGCAGCTTGAGCTGTTGCGCCAAAGTTTCGAGCTTATCCTCATGACGCGGGATATGCATGAACTGACCCTCACCGCGCACGAGCTGGCCAACACCTGCGAACTGTGCGGCAGCATGGAGGAGGCCCGATCGCTCCGCAACATCGTCCGCAAAGCCACCGGGAAGCCTCTTGATGCCTCAACGTCCTACCATCAAGCCTCACTCGCCTGCCTGAACGTGCCTCCGGCTGCGTTTAGCCTGTTTACATGCTCCCTTCCCGATGCCGAATCCGAAGAGAAATACATCATCGAACGGTGCCATAAGGCGCTGAACACCGCGCCGCAGCGCGAAATCTTTGAGGAAAGGCTTCATCTGCTTCTCAGGGCCTCTATTGACGGCTTCCGGGTGGAACGGGCCGCGTTTTTCCGCACGGTCGATGAGGATAATCCGTTGCAGTTTGTCCAGGCCGTCAACCTGTCTGCTCTTGAATTGAAAAGCGAGCACATGCGGCCTTGTATGCAATGGCTTGTGCAGGTCGCGCAGCAACGTTCCGCCACGACGCCGGTGCACTTCCATAAGCAGTACGGCTTTTGCCTCAGCATCGACATCGGAACGGAACCTCCGTGGCTTCTCTATTTGAGCAGCACCTATTCCGTTTTGCCGGCTGACGAATTTTCCCTGTTTGAACTGCGGTGCGCAGCCCGCCTTTTCACTGCGGAACTGCGTTCGGCCCTCTTCGTGCGGCGATTGAAGGAACGTGAAAACGAATTGCAGCAGAATAAACTGCGCAGCATCTTTTTGCAGGAGGACAGGGGCGAGTGTTTGGTGTTGGGGGCCGGGTTGAACACCCTCCTCAATGAAGCTAAGTATGCCGCCGTAACGGATGTCCCCATCCTGCTCTGGGGAGAAACCGGAGTCGGCAAGGAGATCATGGCCCGGCATATCCACCGCCTCAGTGGGCGTCAGGGGCCGTTCATAGCCGTCCACCCCGCGAGCATGGTTGAATCGCTCTTTGAAAGCGAATTTTTCGGACACGAGCGGGGCGCGTTTACCGGAGCGTCTAATCAAAAAATCGGCTTGTTCGAGATGGCGGATCAGGGGACGCTGTTTATCGACGAAATAGGGGAAATGTCGCCGCTCATCCAGACAAAGCTTCTGCGGGTGCTTCAGGAGCAGCGGTTCATGCGTGTCGGCGGAACGGCGGAAATCAAGTCCCGGTTCCGGCTTATCGCCGCGACCAACCGGGATTTATGGAAAGAAGTCCGTGAGAAGCGTTTCCGTCAGGATCTCCTGTATCGCATATCCGTCGTCCCGTTGCTGTTGCCGCCCCTGCGCGAACGAAAGCAGGATATTTTGCCGCTTGTCGACGCTTTCATTCGCCATTCCAGCCAGCGTTACGGTAAAACGATTTTTCCCCTGTCGCCGGAGCAGAAACAGGCGCTAGTGGACTATTCCTGGCCGGGAAACGTGCGCGAATTGAAAAACATCATCGAGCGGGCGGTAATTCTGTGCGAGCAGGGCGCGTCGTTGCATTTTCATTTCGACCAGGCGAACATGGAGCCATTTTTCTCCAGTCAGGCGGGGGACGGCGGCATCCTTGCGGACACGCCGACATTGGAAAAGTTGGAAGAACGGTACCTGCGTAAGATCATGGCGATGACGCGGGGGCGCGTACGCGGCGAACACGGAGCAGCGGCCTTGCTGCATATGAAAATCCCGACGCTCTATGCCAAGCTGCGTAAATTCTCCATTCCATGCGGGAAACGCTGAGGCTGAATATGTTTCCGTTTTTAGAGAAGCCCGGAGCGTTTTTCGGATGCTCTTGAGTCATTGGCAGGCATGGCCCGTTTGGCAGGCTTCGCCCTTGAGCCTCTTGAGGGCACATGCCGAGCGGGCGGGATTATGGTGAAGCGTCCGTGCTACCTTTTTCCGTCTGTCATAGGAAAAGCCCACAACCGTGAGGAAGGGGGCTTTATCTTTTTCATGCCGGGGTTTTTAGAATTTCCACTCCACGGCAATGTTTCCCATATAGCGATAACGTATGGGTACTTTTCGCGGCCTGTCATCGTGGTATCATATATCATGTACCATCCGAAAGTCATTTTCGTGATAGGAGTTGGTGTCACTGCCATAGCATTGCCCCATTGCTGTTTCGGGTTGTGGTATTTGTTCCTTTGTATTCGGTATGATATAAGTGCACAATGGCAAACTCCCGGTGGAGCCAATCCCCGTCGGGGCGCGCACATCCATACGTTTCAGGTCCCGCATGGTTCGGGGCGACGGGTGTTCGCCGCCCCCTTTCATGTGGGGCCCGTCAATTCATAGGGGCAAGCCTGTAGCCGAACTTCGCCTGTCATCGAGAGGGGGCCTTTCCCGGAGCCGGGTCTAGTAGGGCTTCTTGCCAATGGTCCAAGGGGAGAGCATGAAAAAAGGCGGCTCCAAAGAACCGCCTTTGCAAAAAAACAGCCACCCGTTATCGGTAGCTTGCCACTATATTTTTATGTTAATATATATGGTTATCTTATAATGCAGCCGAGTCCTCCTCTCCTTCATCTTTTGAGACAGGGACAAGCCTGTACCCAAGCTCTTTCGCCATGAATACAAGGGGGCTTATGTCTTTAGTTGCCCTTACGATATCCATAAGGGTGTCGGCACCTACTTTTGCACCTTTATCATTGGGGTTCACTTCCCTCATCATGGTGGAGTAAGGCTTGCCGATTTTTACAGCAACCGCTTTGGCTCCGATGGGACTCCGTGATACAGTATCTTGAATAAGTTGATAAAATTCATTCATGACCACTCCTTAAAACTATTTTTGAAATTTGAAGAATGCCCTATGAATTTTATGTGAATATATATTGAATAAAGTAATTGGTCAATTGAGTAACGATTATGCACAAATTGGTTACCGATTTATAGAATGTACGTTAAATTAAGCACAATATAGATCGTATTGAGTTTTTATATCCGCCAAATGGAACAATAAAATCCAATACCTTTAAACAATACACGCGATGTCATATGGCACTCGTAGGCTCACACAGCCAAGGCGGGAGAAGCGTCAACCTCCGCCACGGCGGCGAAAGCTTCCGAGAACGCGGCCAAGGTCAGTGAACAGACCGCGACGGAAGCCGCGAATACGGTAATGGCGAAGCCTCCGTTTCCGCCGCTGCTGCCAGTGTGAGTGAGATGAACGCCGCATCCAGCGCCACGGCTGCCGCCGATTCCGCCAATCACACGTGGTTCCGTCAAGCCTGATGGGCTGACGATTTCGCTCACCGCGAAGGACGTGGCAGTTGGGGGGAATCAGAGAAAACTGGCGAACAAGAGAGGGCAGATTGGCGATTATGAAAGTGGCGGTTCTTTTGATTTCAATAATGAAATCCTTGATACAAAAATATCTTCTTTGGCAATTCTGAATCAACAGACAAGCCGTTTAATGGGCCTTTTGCGCTACAGGTAATCTCAAGAGGCTCTAGTGTCTATAAATGGATTTCATATGCGGATACAAGGTCATTTCACAAGTTGCAATAAAACCAAGCTACACAACAGATGGAGTCGTAACATACGGCACGCAGGTTGGTCTAGAATGCTTGATGAAAAGCATGTCGGAGACGGCCTCAATTCCGTCCCCGAGACGCAGGGCTCTATCTCATTCCGGCTGCGGCTGCTGTGGCAACATCTTCGCTGAAGGTGTTGGTCGTCATGGCAATAATAGGGATAGTGGCTGCGTCCGGGTGATCCGGGGCACTGCGGATCGCCGCTGTTTGATATCCGTCCATCATCGGTATTTGGATGTCCATCAGGATGATGTTATAGGTTCCGGGGGGGAGGGTGAGGATTTGAACATGTCCACCGCAATTTGTCCGTTCTCCGCGCAACTGACGGATAACCCTTGTGTCTTGAGGAGTTCCTCCGCGATTTCCCGGTTCAGCTCGTTGTCCTCCGCGAGCAGGACGTTGTATCCATGGTGTCGGACAGTTTTTGAATATCTTCGGTGGGGCCGAGATTTCGTTCGGCAATGACGGCTATGGCCTTTTCCTGGAGGCTATAGCGTTCTGTCTGGAACTCGATCGGTTCTTTGCTCTCTTGTGAGTTCCCTGCAGGAACACCTTGAAAAACGATCGTGTATCGAGCAGACGGGAACGGATTTCCTGGGCGGTTATGGTCACTTATCTACGCGCTCTTATGCCCTTTTCAAGTGTCGTTTGAAAAATGTTCCTTTGAAACAATCCTTGTTCAGCTGAGAGGAGTATCCTGTTTACAAGAATTGATAACGTACCTTGGCTATACACTATATTACCCTTTGCTGGTTTCTTGAGGTGAATTCTTCCGAACAGGGCATTCATACTTCGATTGTTTATCCCCTTCGTGGCGAAGACGGAGGAGTGATATTCTCTGTATTCAGTGTCAGAGTCTGAATACTGCGCACGGGATTGGCGATTACTTGATCGTTCGTTTGGCAAGTGCTTTTTTTCTGAAATACCCCTCTCGAAATCATGGGCACCCCGGTATCATGTATTATTTGCGGTTAACTTGTTGCGTCATCAGATCAAAATACTGAAATCCGGCGTTGCGGATTGCATCGATGATTGCCACAAGTTTACCAACTTCTACCTCTTGATCTGCGCGTACCTGTACGGCTTGTTTTTCATCAATCTTCCGCAGGCTGGCGAGTTCCGTTTCCAGAAATTGTGATGGGACATCTTTTCCATTCAGACGGATCACCCCTTCCGGGGTTACCGTCAGGATAATCTCCGTTTCCGATTGTTGTTTTGCCGATGAAGATGTCGGCAGTTCTACGAAGATGGCCTCCTCAGGAGAAAAATGAAGGGTGAGAGCAAAAAACAGCAATAAGAGGAATACCACATCGACAAGCGGCGTAATGCTCATGCTGTTGCGTGCCCGTTTGCGCCGTTTAATTTCCATGGGATATCCCACAGAAGGCAATGCGGCGAACGTCAACGATTTCTTGAACAGTCTGGATAAGTTCAGACAGACGGTTCTCAAGGAAATGATAGGCGACATGCGCGGGAAGGGCGACCAGTAATCCTGCAGCCGTCGTGATCAGGGCTTCCCATATACCCCCGGCGAGCACGGAAGGATCCACCCGTGATCCGTGTTCCCCTATCGCTTGAAATGTGCTGATCATGCCGGTCACTGTGCCGGTAAGCCCCAGAATGGGTGCGATCGTCGTGATCAACTCCAGGACGCCGAGCCCCCGCTCCAGCTTCCTGACCTGCCTGTTCGCTGTGAGGGATAACGTTTCTTCGTCGGCTGTTGCCAGTCGTTCGCAGATGGGTGCCAAAAACCAAGGCAGGGGAATGGAGTCTCCCTGTTTGATTTTTCCGAGCGTATGCAGGGCTGTCGTATATTCCAACGTCTTGAACAGGACTATGGCGAGAGCGAGTACGGAACACAGGAGAATGGGCCACATGAGCGGGCCGCCTTTGGCAAAGAAATCGGCAAACGACATGAGAAAATTCATGAGGCATTCCTCAGCGTAAAGTGGATGGGAAGGAGAACAATACAGGTTGCCGGGCGTCCGTTATGGGTCGCGGGGCGGAAAATGGCCTTCCGGACGGCTTCAAGGGCCGCTTCATCGAATCCGTTCCCGCCGCTTTTTTTTATGGACGCACTCATCAAACGCCCCTCCGCGTCAATCATCAATTCCATGAGCACCTGTCCCTCGATACCTTTGCGTTGCGCCAGACGTGGGTAACGCGGTGCTGGCGGCTGGAGGAATTTCGGCCCGTCCACGGCGTCGAATGACGTGTGCCGAGGGGCGGTTGCTTCCGTTTTTCCTTGTGCCGGCTGTACGGTGTGTTGTGGAGAGGAAGGTGAGGGGGCCTTTGCCGATTGAGCCTGTGGTGCGCGGGAATGCTCTGGCGGTGTTGCTGTTTTTGGGGGGGCTGTTCTCCGTTTTTCAGTTTTGGCCTGGTGGGTGGAACGCTTTTGAGGCGGCGGAGGTTCCTGCTGGGGCGTTGGTCGGGGAGGCGTCTTTTCTTTCGGAGCAAGCGGGGGGGGCTGCGGGCTGGATTCCGCTGCATTGGTCGGCGCGGGTGGAGCTGGCGTTACGGCGAGGCGCAGAGAGAGCGGAGCTTCTTTAGATTCGGAGAGACGTGCCAGCGGCGAGCGATTGAGGAAAAGCCCTCCGTGTGCCAAAAGCGACAGGCCCAACATGAGGCAGAAACAGCGCCCTCCTGACAGGTTCATCCCTGTGCGCTCCTGACACTGAAGATAGCCCACGTAAACGCGGCGCCGGCACCAAGAAAAAGCAGGCCGCAGGAAAGAAAACGCACGGGTTGTCCGATAGCGGCGGCTTGCATGGCTTGCGCCGCATGGGGAAGAGGGAGGAGTTCCAAAACATGTTGAGCCCAACCGGGGAGGCGATCCAATGGAAAGAACGTGCCGCCGAGAAAGGCCATGGGCGTAATGACGAAGTTGGACAGCAGCGCCTGATCCGCATGGGCTTTGACATGCAAAGCAAGCGCTACGGCAAGGCTTGAAAAGAACCACGCGTTCAACAAGAGGGCGAGCCAGAGCCCCGGTGCGCCATAGGCGATCTGGATACCGCCAAGCAACCCGATTCCCATGACAACAAGACAGGCCAATACGGCACGGGTCATCCCCGCCAATACCTCTCCAGTAACATAAGCTGCAGCATGGAGGGGGGCCGTCTGAAATTCATCAAAGGTATGCCAGTAAAAACGGCTGATGTTGATGTCGCTGGCGATGGCCCAGCTTTGGGTCATGCTGCTCATGGCTACGAGCCCGGGCAGGAGGAAATCGGCATAGGGACGCGAGCCGACGAGCGTATCGTTCATGGCGTAATGAAAAGCCACCAGATACAGAAGCGGCGAGACGAGCCACGAAGCAAACTGTTTGAGTATGCGGCGTCTGAGGATGAGCATTTCCCGCAGGTATACGGCCGCCATGCCGCGAAGGGGTTTCACTGTGCGCTCCCCGAGACTTTACGTCCCGTAATGCTCAGAAACACATCTTCAAGATTGACCCTCCTCACCGTGCTGGTCCCCTGTTCCTGAGTGGTTTCTCTGGCGGCTTCATCGCGTTCATTGAAGTAGCGGGTCGTCAACAGACCGTTGCACTGGACATCAAGAGCCCATTGGCCGATTCGGTTCATGAGCGCGTTCGGCGTACCTTCGGCAACGATGCGCCCCTTGTCGAGAAAGATAACCCGATCGGCAAGAAATTCCGCTTCCTCAATGTAATGCGTTGTCAGGAGGATGGTTGTGCCTTCCTGCTGGATGCGTTTGATCAAGCCCCACAGTTTTCGGCGGATGAGCGGATCAAGCCCTACCGTGGGTTCGTCCAGAAAGAGGATGCGGGGTTTATGCAATAAGGCCCGCGCCAGCATGATACGCCGTTTTTCTCCCCCCGAAAGCGTTTTCGTCAGCACGTCGACCTTGTGTGCCATTTCGACGGTTTCAAGCAAACTGGTGATCCCTTCCTTTCTCTCGGATGCGTTCATGCCGAAAAGCCGTCCGTGGATGTCCAGATTTTCCCGTACTGAAAGTTCCGCATCCAGATTGAGATGCTGGCTCACGACGCCGCACAATGCCTTGGCTTCCAACGGGTGTTCGGTGAGGTTACGCCCGGCAAGTTTGACGGTGCCGCCGTCTGCCCGGGCCTGACCGGACAGGATACGTACGGTCGTTGTCTTTCCGGCTCCGTTCGGTCCGAGATAGGCCACAAGTTCCCGATCCCTCACATGCAGGCTTATGCCGGACAGGATGCGGGTTCGGCCAAATGATTTGGTGATATGTTCAGTCTGAATCATCAGTCAGGAGCCTGTCGCTGGGTGTATTTGGAAGAGATGAGGGCGTAAGGAACCTCGTCGAACACGAAAAAAGAAGTAGCACAATCGTAAAGAGTGTGCTACCTATTCTGGTGACATTTTTTTTATAAAAATAATACTCAAATGAGATTGAAGAGATGCATGCCATTCCTGCTGCTCGCTACCTTGCTCGCCGTAAACGGCAGAATCTTCTTTTGGGGCTGCTCGCCTTGGTGGCGTTGTGTATGCTCCTTTTGGGGGTGAGTGTGGGAAACGGTGTGGTGCGCCTTCCCTTGGGGCTCTCTGAACACGAGTTGGCGCTCTTTGTTCGCCTGCGCCTTCCCCGAGTGCTCATGGGGGCGCTGGTGGGAGCCGGACTTGCCATGAGTGGAACGCTGGCACAGGCGGTACTGCGGAACCCGTTGGCCTCTCCTTTTACGCTGGGCATCTCCTCCGGTGCGGCCTTCGGTGCCGCGCTGGCTATTCTACTGGGCGGGGCATCGCAATGGGGGATGGCGGGGAACGCTTTTGTATTCGCCGCATTGACGGCGTTTGCGGCACTGGGCTTTGCCCGACTGCGCGACAGCCGTCCTGAAACGCTGATCCTCGGCGGGGTTGCCATTATGTTCCTGTTTTCCGCCGCGACCTCGTTGCTGCAATATGTTGCCACGGAATATGAGGTACAGGCGATTGTCTTTTGGGGGTTCGGCAATTTGGGACGCGTGGGATGGTCGGAGTTGGGGATGGCCGCTGTCATGATCTTGCTTTCGGTACCGTTCGCACTGAAACTGTCATGGGATCTCAATGCGTTGCTTGCCGGTGAAGAAACCGCTTCGTCGCTGGGCGTCAATGTGCGGCGTTTGCGTATCGGCGGGATTCTGGCCGCTTCGCTCATGGCGGCGGGGGCTATATGCTTTACCGGAGTCATCGGTTTTATCGGACTGGTTGCCCCGCATATCGCACGTCTTGCCCTTGGCGCCGAACACCGCTTCCTGATTCCCGGTGCGGCGTTGTTTGGGGCGTCCCTTGTCACCTTTTCCGATGTGCTCGCCAGAAACATTTGCCCTCCTCAGATCATACCCATCGGGATTTTGACCTCTTTTCTCGGCGTTCCTTTCTTCTTCTGGCTGTTGATGCGGAAAGGGCAGAATCATGCTTGAACTCCGCGATCTGTCTTTTGCTTATCCGGCAGGGAGGCCCCTCATTGAGGGCCTTTCCTTCACGTTTCGAAGCGGTGGGATCTGTGCCGTTCTCGGTCCCAACGGAACCGGAAAAACGACGCTCCTCAAGCTGTTGCTGGGAATCTTGAAACCTTCCTCTGGCGAAATGCTCCTGTCGGGTATGCCGATAGGACGCATGACCGCCCAGAGGCGTGCCCGCAAGCTCGCCTATATCCCGCAGGATGTGTCCCTGCGTTTTCCGCTCAGTGTATTTGAGTTCGTATTGCTTGGACGCAAACCGTGGTTTGTGTGGGGGCCTTCCCCTTCCGATGTGGCGTTGACGGGGACGGTTCTTTCCCGGCTGGATCTGGATGCGCTCGCGGAGCGTCCTCTTGCCAACCTTTCCGGAGGGCAACGCCAGAAGGTTGCGTTGGCCCGCGCTCTTGTTCAGGAGACGGATTGGCTGCTTCTTGATGAGCCCACCAGCAGCCTGGATCTCCGTCATCAGGTGGAAGTACTGACAACGGCTCGCCGTGTTGCCACGAAGCAGGGCAAGGGCGTCATCCTTTCCATGCACGACATCAATCTTGCCGCCCGCTATGCCGATACGATTCTCCTCATGAAGGATGGGGGGATCGTGGCTTCCGGCGCTCCGGCGGATGTTTTGACGGGCGAACGCATCGCCTCGGTTTATGGTCTTCCCATGCGCGCGTTCCATGCCGCGGACAATCCGCAGGTTTCCCTGTGGTTTCCCGATACGACAGAGGAGGGGGCGGTTTTTCCGTCCCATTCAGGGATTTTTCAAGAAGAGGACATGGAACAGTGAAGAAGCAAGGAACCTGTCTGGCCGCGTTGTTGGGGGCTCTGTGTTTGTTCCCGCAAGGCGCACTTGCGGAGGAAACCGTCAGTGCGACCATGAAGCCGGTCGTCGTCACAGCGACCAAAACGGAACACAGCCTTGGTGAAACGACGGCAGACGTTTCCGTGGTGACGCGCGAACAGATCGAAAAGATGCCCGCCAACAACGTGTTGGACGTCATGCGCACGATGCCGGGCGTTACCGTCGATTCGGCACGTTCCTTTTATGGTACGAGCACGCAGAATAAGGTGATCATCCGTGGTATGGGCGGCGACGACGTCAACGGGCGCGTCCTGGTACTTATGGACGGCCTCCCTGTTATGACGGCGGGGAACAATATCTTCAACTGGGACACCATCAGCCTCGATACCGTGGAGCGCATCGAAGTGGTGCGTGGGCCCGCTTCCGCGCTGTACGGTTCCAGCGCGATGGGCGGCGTCATCAACATCATCACGAGAAAACCGACGGAAGAAGGTTTCAAAACCACGGTCGGCACCAAGTTCGGACGCTACAACACATGGCAGAACAAGCTCTACCATACCGGGGCTATCGACAAATTCAGCTACGCCATTTCCGGCAGCATGTTGAAGTCGCGCGGTTTCAACGTCCTGCCGGAACACAGTCCCAAAACCAGTTCAAACCGGAACGAATTCAACAGTGCCCGAGAGAAGATGGAGAACTACAACGGGGCGTTGGCGTTGAATTACCGTTTTGACGAAACCGCGGATCTCTCCATACATGGAGAAATGTCCTCCTTTGAAAACACAGGTAGATGGCACATCGAAGACTTTAACCTGTACAGCAATAAGCATCAGGGCATCGGTGCCAGATTGCATAAGGATTTTGGCGTAGTGGACAGCAGTTTCTCCGTTCGGGGCGACTTCACCAAGTCCGATTATGACAACGCCAGCAAAACGGTCAAAACGTCCGAAGCCCCTTCCAGGATGCGGACCGTTTCTTGGGATCAAAGCAATACGTTTGCCCTTGGCGACATGCATTTGTTTACGGTCGGGGTCGCTGGCTCTTGGGGAAAATTCGATTCGGAGTCCAACTACTTCACTTCGACCCGCTATACTCAGAAGGGCGGCAAGGAGTTGAACCTGAGTGGCTATCTTCAGGATGAAATATCGATTTGGGACGGCAAGCTGACCGTCGTACCCGGCGTTCGTTACGACTACTGGCGGAGCAAGGGATACCTTCAAGACACCAATGACAGGGTGAATCCCGACAAACAGGATTTCGCTTCGGCCAGCAACGTGCGTTTTTCTCCCAAGCTCGGCGTACGCGTGGACCCATGGGATAACCTTGTGGTGTTCCGGTCCAACTACGGTGAGGCGTTCCGCGCGCCGACGCTCAACGATCTTTTTGGCGGTTCCATCATCGGTTCGAGCCGCTATAAGAGCAACCCTAACCTGAAACCCGAACTGTCCAAGACGTGGGATGTCGGTGTGGACGTCAACCCCACGGACAGGCTGACCCTGAATGTGACCGGCTACAAGACTTGGGCCGAGGATTACATCGCCAACATCCCGAAGGGAAAGGAAGACGGCTACAACATCAAGATAAAGGAAAACATCGACAAGGTGACCATCACCGGCATCGAAGCCAACATCCACTACCAATACAACGAGTATTTGAAGCTTTTTGCCGAAGGGACCGCGCTGCGCCCGGAAATCCGCTCCGGAGCCAATCAGGGAAACCATCTGCACAATGTTCCCACGCGCAAGGCGAGCCTTGGGTTTACGTTCTCACATCCCGACTGGTTTACGTTGCAGGCCAGCGCCACATGGTTGGGCCGCATCTGGCAGGATCAGACGGACAACGGTGATATCGCCGAGGGCAACTTCTGGCTGGGCGAGTTCAAGCTGTCCAAGCGGTTTGATTACGAACGATACTGGCTGGAACCTTTCATCGAAATGCAAGGTATCACCACGAAGGATGAAATCCGCTATACGAACGGTTCCCGCGTTCCGATCAATATGTTTTTCGTTGGTCTGGAGGCCGGGTTCTAAAAATTGTAATGGGTCTCCCTCCATTACATGACAGGGAAGGGGATGCGAGTGTTGCCGCGCCCCTTCCCGTATCCTTTTCAGGAGGAATGCATGTCCGTTGTCTGTGTCGCTTGGTCCAGCCATGTGGGCGCATTGATGTCCGCAGCCTCTCGCCCTGGGATGCCCTCGGTGCGCGTCCTGTCTTCCCGTATGCTGGAGGAGCCGGACGGCGTGGAGCGCTGCCTTGAAACCATGTGTTCCGCCACAGCGCTTTTCGTGTTTCGGACAACGGACGCGCTGTGGGATCAGCTTGATGAAGGCATCCGCCTGATAGGGAAGACGGTACCGGTGGTCTGCGTCAGTTACGATCCGGCTGCGTGGGCGTTGTCCTCGGTACCCGTCGAAACGGCACAGACGGCTTATCGCTATCTGACCTATGGCGGCGCGGAGAATCTCGGCAATCTGTTCCGTTTTCTGGACGCATTGCCGAATGCCGCGGCGGTTCCGGAACCGGTTCCCGTTCCTTGGGAAGGGCTTTGGCATCCCGATGCGCCGGTCCGCGCCTTTGCCACAGTGCGGGGCTATCTGGAGTGGTATGCGGGGTATGCGTGTGAACGCGGCCTGAGCTTGGATCCGGAACGGACGGTCGGATTGCTGTTCGGTCGGCATTACTGGGTCAACGACATGCCCGACGTGGAAGCGGCACTTGTCCATGCTCTCGAAGCGAAAGGCTTGGGCGTGTTTCCGGCCTTTACGAATACGCTGCGGGACAAGGCGACGGGCAACAAGGGGGCGACGATCTGGTCACGTGAGGTCTTTCTTGGGGAGAGCGGGAGCCGGATCGGGGCCCTCGTCAAGTTTTTGCCGTACTTCACCAATAACGGTGGGAATATGCCCGCGTTTGTCGGAGACGATTCCCCGGCGCGGGAAAGCGTGCGCGTTTTCCGTGAACTCGGCGTGCCTATCTTCCAGCCCGTTTTCGCTTCCTCAAAAACACTTGAGGAATGGGAAACCGATCCGCAGGGTCTGAACAGCGAAGTGTCGTGGGCCGTCGCCATGCCCGAATTTGAAGGAGCCATTGAGCCGTTTTTCCTCGGTGGCGGCACCTTGTCACAGTCCGGCGTGGGCGGAACCGAAATCGAGCGCCGTACGCCCCATCCCGAACGGGTGGAGCGTTTCGCCTCCCGCATCGCCCGCTGGCTGCGTCTCAGAAATAAGCCCGTGGCGGAACGTCGGGTCGCCTTTCTTTTGAACAGTGATCCCTGCGCGTCCGTGGAGGCATCCGTAGGCGGAGCCGCCAAGCTGGATTCTCTGGAGTCGGTGAGCCGTATCCTTCGGGCCATGCGGCAGGCCGGATATGCCGTGGATGTCCCCGAGTCCGGTGCGGCGCTCATCGAAACCATCATGGAGCGCAAGGCGATTTCCGAATTCCGTTGGACGACGGTGCAGGAAATTGAGGCCAAGGGCGGGGTACTCGCCCATGTGGATCTCGCAACCTATCGGCGATGGTTCGATGCCTACCCGGAAAACGTCAGGCAAAAGGTTGCGGAGGCATGGGGCAATCCGCCGGGGGAACCGATGAACGGTGTCCCCGCCGCAATGGTGCTCAACGGGGATATCCTCGTTACCGGCGTCCGATGGGGCAATGCCGTGGTTTGCATCCAGCCCAAGCGCGGATGCGCCGGCTCCCGGTGTGACGGGCAGGTCTGCAAAATATTGCATGACCCCTCCGTGCCGCCTCCACATCAATATATAGCGACCTACCGCTGGCTTCAGGACGGTTTCGGGGCGGATGTCGTGGTGCATGTGGGAACGCACGGCAACCTTGAATTTCTTCCCGGGAAGAGCGTCGGCCTGTCCGGTGCCTGTTTCCCCGATCTTGCGCTGCATGAAGTTCCGCACGTCTATATCTACAACTCCGACAATCCTCCGGAAGGTGTTATCGCCAAGCGGCGGAGCTATGCGGAACTAGTCGATCACATGCAGACGGTTATGGTGCAGAGCGGCCTCTACGACGCATTGGAAGAGCTGGATCGCCTGCTTGGGGAATGGGAACAGGCTCGCGCCGGGAATCCCAACCGGGCGCACCAGCTGGAACACCTGATCCGGGAAGGCATCGCTGCCGCCAATCTGGAATCGCAAGTCTCTCCTGAAACGTCCCCCGACTTCGCCACCCTTGCCTCCCGTATCCATGCGGCTCTCGGCCTTCTCCGCAATACGCATATGGAAGACGGTATGCACGTTTTTGGGGAAACGCCGCAGGGGAAACGGCGGGCGCAGTTTATCGCGTCCATTGTCCGGTACGATGCGGGACAGGCCGACTCGTTGCGGAAAAGGTTGTGCACAGCCCAAGGGTTCGAGCTTGAAACACTACTTGCTGAACCGGGAGGAGTGGACAAACGCCTTGGGCAGAGCCATGCCAGCCTGTTGGAAAAGGTGGAAAAACAGCTTGTTGACGTATGTGAAATACTGATGGAGGGTAAGGATCCGGAGGCTCTCCCCGCATGTATCCGCTCCCTGCTGGGGGATGCGTGCCTCGTGCCGGACGCGCTGGGGGGCCTTGTTTCGGTGGGGCGGAGGATTCTCGGCATCATCGAACGGATGGAGGCCACGGACGAGACGGGTTCTTTGCTGAGCGCCTTCACGGGCAACTATGTGTTGCCGGGGCCTTCCGGCATCATTACGCGGGGGCGTGAAGACATTTTGCCGACTGGCCGGAATTTCTACGCGCTTGATCCCCGACGCCTGCCTACCCGTGCGGCGTGGCGCGTAGGGCAGAACCTCGCCCGCGCGCTTATCGCCAAACATCTGGAGGAAGAGGGGCGCTACCCCGAGAACGTCGCCATGTTCTGGATGTGCAACGACATGATGTGGGCCGACGGCGAGGGGATGGGGCAGCTCCTCTATCTTCTCGGAGTGGTTCCGCGTTGGTTGGGCAACGGGATGGTGGAAGGGTTCGACGTCATCCCGCTGGAAGAGCTGGGCCGCCCGCGTATTGACGTGACCGTCCGCGTATCGGGTCTGCTTCGGGACAGTTTCCCTGCGGCCATGCACATGCTGGATGCGGCGGTACAGGCCGTCGCCGCGCTGGATGAACCTCTGGAAAGCAACTTTGTCCGCAAACATACGCAGGAACGTCTGGCGGCTATCGAAGCTGATGATCCCGATGCGTGGCGTTCCGCGACTTTTCGTATTTTTTCTTCGGAGCCGGGAACCTATCAGGCCGGGGTCAATCTCGCCGTCTACGCCTCCGCATGGCAGACGGAAGCCGATCTCGCGGATATTTTTCTCCATTGGAACGGGTACGCCTACGGCAAGGACGCGTTCGGGGTCAAACGCCCGAGGGCGCTGGAGGCCAGCCTCTCCACAGTGGATGTTACCTACAACAAGGTGGTCAGCGACGAGCACGATCTGTTCAACTGCTGCGGCTACTATGGGACGCACGGCGGCATGACGGCCGCGGCGTCGCACTTCCGGGGAGGGCAGGTTAAAACCTATTACGGCGACACGCGCGAACCCGAACAGGTGCAGGTACGCGATCTGACTGATGAGGTGCGCCGCGTCGTGCGGACCCGTTTGCTCAATCCCAAATGGATAGAGGGCATGAAGCGGCACGGATACAAGGGCGCGGGCGATATTTCCAAGCGTACCGGGCGCGTGTACGGGTGGGAAGCCACCACGCAGGCCGTCGATGACTGGATTTTTGACGATATCGCCAAAACCTTCGTGCTGGATCCCGAAACCCGGGCTTTTTTTGATGAAAACAATCCGTGGGCACTGGAAGAAATCGCCCGTCGGCTGCTTGAGGCCGAAGCCCGGCATTTATGGAAAGCCGATCCCGATGTGCTCGCCGAATTGCGCGAGGCCTACATGGATATAGAGGGAACTCTGGAAGACCGTACGGAGGCGTTCGGTGGGGAATTTCAGGGAGGCTCCATCGACATCGTCACGTCCGACGATGTGGCGGAATGGAAACGGGCGCTGGAAGTCGTGCGCGGAAACAACCAGTAAGATCGAAGGAGAAGCTATGAAGACACTTCGCCAGCGTTACCCCTTTTCCGCTATTGTCGGGCAGGAGGAGCTGAAACAGGCCCTGTTGCTGAATCTGATCTATCCCGGCATCGGCGGGGTACTTATCCGAGGCGAAAAAGGGACCGCCAAGTCCACGGCTGTGCGGGCTCTGGAAGCGATTCTCCCGGAAATCGACGTGGTGGATGGGTGTCCCTGCGGATGCGACCCCCACGGCGACGCGGTGTGCCCGTGGTGTCTGGAGCAGGAAGCTCTTGAATCCGTTTCGCGTCAGGTTCGTGTGGTCGACTTGCCGGTCGGTTCCACGGAAGATCGCGTCGTCGGCTCACTGGATATGGAAACGGCCCTCCGTGAAGGCAGACGGCGTTTCGAACCGGGGATCCTTGCGGATGCCAACCGGGGTATCCTGTATGTGGACGAAATCAACCTGCTGGATGACCATCTTGTGGACGTATTGCTGGATGCGGCGGCAATGGGCGTAAACACGGTCGAGCGAGAAGGCGTTTCTTGGTCGCATCCTTCCCGTTTTGTACTTGTTGGAACGATGAACCCGGAAGAAGGGGAACTCCGCCCGCAGCTTCTCGACAGGTTCGGTCTGTGCGTGGAGGTCAGGGGCATGGCGGAAACGGAAGCGCGGCTTCAGGTGATGACGCGCCGTGCGGCCTTTGAAGATGATCCGGTGGGCTTCCGTGCCGCATGGCAGGAGCGGGAAAACGAGATAGCCGAACGGATCGTCGCCGCCAGACGGAAACTCGGGAGCGTCGCTGTTCCGGAAGATGTCATGCGCGCCATTGTCGAACTTGCTATTGAAACGGAAGTGGACGGGCACAGAGCGGATATCGTCATGCTGAAAACCGTCAAGGCCATCGCCGCATGGCGTGGGGATGGCGAGGCCGCCAGGGAAGATATCATGCAGGCGGCCCGGCTGGTTCTGCCGCACAGGATGAGAAGAAAGCCTTTTCAGAATGTTGGGTCCGCGAAGGCGGTGCGGTGATGTCCGGCAAATGGCGGGTGTTTCCTTTCTCCGCCCTTGTAGGGCAGGAAAAGATCAAGCGCGCCTTGCTTGCCAATGCCGTTTTGCCGAGCATTGGCGGCGTGTTGCTGCGGGGTGAAAAAGGAACGGCGAAATCCACGGCTGTGCGCGGTCTGGCTTCGCTTCTGCCACAATCTCAAGCTGTTGCGGGCTGCCCGTGGCACTGTGATCCGCTTGCCCCGGAAGAATGGCTTTGCCCCTCCTGCGCGAGGAAAAAACGGAAGGGGGCGCTGCCATCAGTGGCCTTTGCGCCCCAGTTGGCGGATGTTCCCTTGTCCGCCAGCGAAGACAGGGTAGCCGGAAGCCTGGACATGGAAGCGGCGTTCCGCGAGGGTGTGCGTGTCCTTCAGCCCGGACTGCTCGCAGCCGCGCACCGTGGCATATTGTATATAGATGAAGTCAATCTGCTTCCTGATCATGTGGCGGACGTCATCCTCGAAGCCTGCTCCGAGGGCGTGAACCGGATCCGGCGGGAAGGCATCTCCGCAGAACATCCTTCGCGTTTCGTGCTTGTCGGTACGATGAACCCGGAAGAGGGAGAGCTTCGGCCCCAGCTTCTGGATCGCTTCGGGCTGTCGGTTTCGGTATCCGCGCCCGGCGACGTGGAAGAACGGCTGGAGGTCTTGCGGCTCCGCGAGCGGTTTGACGCAGATCCGCAAGGATTTCTCCTTCAATACGCGGAACGGGAGGCCGCGCTTGCCGTCCGCATCCGGGAGGCGCAGCGGCTCGTCGCGCAAGTCCGTATCCCCCGGCTTTTGCTGAAACGGATGGCGGAGCTTGCCGCTGAAGCGCATTGCGCCGGGCATCGTGGTGAGCTGGCTCTGGAGCGGACGGCCCGCGCATTCGCGGCACTGGCCGGAAGGCTGGATGTTCGGGAAGAAGACGTATTGGAGGCGGCGGAGTTGGCGCTGGCGCACCGGCGCCGTATAACGACCCCGCCCCCGCAGGAACAGAAGGAGCAAGAGCGGAACGAACGTTCCCCCTCGCAAGAACAGGAGCAGTCCAGACGCGAGACGGATGGAGACGAACAAAGAGAGCACTCCCATTCACAGGAGCAGCCTTTTGATACAGTTCCGCAGTTGCCCCCTCAGGCCAACAGCTCAGGAGCAGCAGGGCTGGGAGATGTGGAGCAGGTCTTTGCCATTGGAGATCCGTTTACGATCAAGCCTATCCGGCTGAGAAAAGATCGGGTGCAACGCAAAGGAACAGGACGGCGCTCCCGTACGGCCACGCTGCAAAAGGCAGGGAGGACTGTAGGAAGCATTCCACTCATGGGGAGTGAAATGAAGTATGCCGATATCGCGTGGGATGCGACGCTTCGAGCCGCAGCCTTGCGCCACCGCGTCGGCGAGGGAGGATGGACCCGCCCCGTCATTACCCTTGCAGATATCCGTACCAGACGCCGCGAAAAGAAAATCGGCAACCTGATCGTCTTTTCCGTGGATGCTTCCGGCTCAATGGGGGCGGCCAGACGTATGGAGGAAGCCAAGAGCGCCGTGCTGTCTCTTCTTATGGACGCCTACCAGAAGCGGGATAAAGTGGCTTTTATCGCTTTTCGCGGCCAACAGGCCGAAGTCCTGTTGGAACCCACGGGGAGTGTGGAGCAGGCCTACCGGAGGCTGGAGGAGCTGCCCACGGGGGGGAGGACTCCCCTTGCGTCGGGACTTGAGGAAAGCCATCGCATCATCAGGAACCAGCTTCGGAAAGATCCCGATACCAGACCTATTCTGCTTGTCCTTTCCGATGGAAGAGCGAACGCCGCACCGGACGGGATGAAACCCATGCCCGCTGCGCTGGAGGCCGCCCGGCGTATTGCCGCCGATGGCCGCACTCATTCCTTGGTGATCGATGTGGAGCGGCAAGGCCTCGTCCAGTTTGCAATGGCAAAGACGCTTTCTGAAGGCTTGGAAGCCGAATATATGCACCTTGAAGAACTCGAGGCGGATACGCTGGTGCGTACGCTCAAGGATATATTGTGAACCGCATTCTGGGATGGTTCGCCGTTCTTGTTTTGGCGATGTGTTCGGCGACTTGGGCACAAGGTCCGGAAACCGTCGTTACGGATTCCTTGGGAAGAAGCGTCCATATTCCCGTTCCGGTTCGCAGAGTCGTGTCGCTCTCCGCTTCCGGCGTCGAATGTATCCGGATTATGGAGAGAATAGACACGCTCGTCGGAATCACGGAGCACACGAAGACCCGAAAGGCACAGTTTCCTGAAGTGGCGAGACTGCCAAGCGTAGGGCGCGGCTTCATGCCGAATTTCGAAGTGATCGCGGAACTTCGCCCGGACGTTATCCTTGCATGGAAAACTAACCCAGGCCCGGAACTGGAACGGCAGTTGGAACCTTTGGGGATCGCCGTACTGCGGCTTGATCTGACGGAGCCCGGAAAATTGCCTGAAGAGATGCGGACGCTCGCATCGATTTTGGGCCCGGAAGCGCAAAAGCGCACGGAAGCCTATTGGGAATGGGTGGCACGTTGGACGGAGCAGATACAAAAAAGCATAGCCGGTCAGCCAAAGCCAACTGTGCTGGCGGAGCATTTCACGCCCTTGAGAATAGCGGGACCGGGCTCAGGCCTGTATGATCTGACGCAGATGGCGGGGGCAAACAACCTTGCTGATGATATTGGCATACGCTCCATGCAGGTGGATTCCGAATGGGTTCTTGAAAGGAATCCGCAGTGTTTTGTGAAGAGCATTCTCCTGGGCAAACGGAATGCCGAAGAGGACACCCGGAGAACCGATGAATGCTTGCGCAGTGTCTTGGAACGGGACAACTGGCAGCTGCTCGATGCCGTCAAAGAGAATCGCGTGTATATCCTCGATTCGGATATCGCAAGCGGGCCTCGTTATCTTGTCGGCCTCGCCGAGCTTGCAGCATGGTTGTATCCTAATGCCTCCGTCCCTTCTAGCAAGCGGATTCATGAGGAATGGGCCAATGCGGCATGGATACCCATGTATAAGAAAGATGATGGTGGGCAAGGTTGATAGCAGTTTATTTGTGTGAACTGTTTTGTTTTATTATGTTTTTAAAGGTCCGATCATCACTGGCGCAGTACTAGAAAAGAGCGCTGAAAGCACGAAAGCCATAGACAGCTGAACGGATAGGAGACGGTCACGTGCAGTATCAGGTTTCCTTTTGTGTCCATATGACATCTTATATTCGGCGATATCATTTGGTACACCACGTTTAATATGTAATAGCTTATATAAAAACTTGAATTGAGGAGTAAACTATTATAGTGATGGACCACATGCAGGAGGACGGGTATGTGGAAATATTTTTTGTGTCTTATGAGCATGTTGCTCACTTTGATCGCTTGGGGATGCAGCCTTGCGCCTCAACCCGTCGCCCGGCCTGTAACAGGGCAACAAACCCTTGAGGCCGCCGATCACTGGCGCATCCTTGCCCAGCAAATCGTTAAAGAGATGCAGCTCACCACTGGAAGTTCCGTCTATGTCTCAGAACAGGATCGTTCTCCTTTCGGACGAGCCTTTACGACACTTCTCCGGCATGAGGTAGCTGCTTCCGGGGCGCGGCTCAGCGGAGCCCGTGAAGGCTCCCTCTGCATTGATTGGGGTGTTCAGATCATTAAGTATAGTGAACCCCGGCAGACCATTCATGTTTACCCGGGGACCATCGCCGCGATTACGGGAGGCGGAATCGGCGCTGGCTACATTATCAAGAACCGGCCGAGTTCATGGCCGGTTGTTGGTGCCGCGGGAGCCGGGCTTTTAGGTGAGGCGGCGAATTTACTGGATATGGCCACTCCAAAGTACCCTATTGATACCGAAGTCCTCATAAATATTACAGGGGCAGTGGATGGGGCCGTAACCTACGATTATTCAGGTCTTTTCTACATGCGTGCGAAAGATTCCGACCAATATTGGGAACGTCCGCCATTTAGAGGAAAGGAGCAGCCCATGCAGGCCAAAACATACAGAAGCGTAGGGAATTAGCATGAATACTGCAAAGATCTGTGTGTTTGGGCTTGCACTTTTTTGTTTATGTGGTTGTACGGACAGCCACTATGAGATGAAACAGGTTCCTCCGCAGCTTTCCCAAGCGGAGATGTCGAGGACGGATATCGTAAAGGTCGGATACGAACTTGCGGATGGCCTCATCAAAAATCTACATGCTCCCCTCAATGAAGGGGAGACGGTCATTGTTGCCAGTTTCGCGGATGTGGACAATTTGACGCAGTCTTCGACGGTGGGAAGGCTGCTTGGGGACATCGTGGGGTCACGCCTTTCACAGCAGGGATTTACCGTTGTCGATATACGTACTCGGCAAAACTCTATTTTTATTCAAGAGCAGGGTGGGGAGTTCGTACTCAGCCGAGATGTGAGAGCGTTGAGCAAAGCCAATAACGCCGCTTGCGTGGTAGCTGGTACCTTTGGGCGCCTCGGCAAGTCCACAGTTGTCTCCGTGCGCATGATCCGTGCCTCCGATAATGTTATTTTGTCCTCCGCTGATGGTGTGTTGGTTCGCGGACGATAATCCGCAAGAGCAGAGGGTGAGTACTTGAGCTGAACGCGCGGGACTGGAAACGGCGGAATGAGAACATTGCACGAATGCCGGGAACTGGAGTGGTTAACGGTATTTAATCTATTGAAGTCACACGAGTTTCTTTTGGGGCTTTCGTTAATATGGCTTTCTCAAAACGGTTTATCCCTCTGTTCCTTAGATTGAGCGTTGGGAACAGGCTTAAAACAAAGACCCGGCCAATGACCGGGTCTTTGCCTCTATTCTCCTGAGAGGGAAGGCAGAGTTTCCTTATGCGGCGGCGGTGCGTGGGAAGACAATGCGGTAGCCAGCCCACACGGCGCAGATGCATATTACGGCATTGAGGAGAATGTTCAGACCTGCGAGCATGAGATCGCCGGTATGGTAGAGGTTAAACGTATCGAGCGAGAAGGTGGAGAAGGTGGTGAAACCGCCGAGAAAGCCGGTTCCAAGCAGGCTGTATCCCACCGTGAACGGTTTTCCGCTGCGTTTCATGGCTCCTTGCAGCAGGCCCATGAGAAAACCGCCGAGCACGTTGATGCAGAGGATGCCGAGAGGGAAGGCCATGGTCAGGCCGCTCATGATTGCGGCATTCAGCTTGAAGCGGCAGACCGCCCCCGCCGCGCCGCCGCACAGGACAGCAATGGTGTTTTCGATATACGACATGCCTTCCTCCTACTGAACCATCAGGAAAAAGCCGAAAGCGGTCCCACAGAGGCACAGGACCATATTGACGACGACGTTGGCGATGGCCTTTCCGGGCTGTCCGTCGCGGAAGGCGGCGAACGTATCCATGGAGAATGTGGAAAACGTGGTCAGTGCTCCGAGAAAGCCTTCGCCAATGAAATCGTGCCACGGGATAAAGGGAACGGCATTCATCTTGATTGCCCCTACAAGCAGTCCCATAATAAAAGAACC